>Ga0157373_10000140_pt1 | contig 57694 bp, 57 predicted proteins | sample C65metaG_FD_113460 | JGI IMG/M metagenome (GOLD analysis project Ga0157373, IMG submission 113460) | Corn rhizosphere microbial communities from Kellogg Biological Station, Michigan, USA - C6-5 metaG | ecosystem: Host-associated > Plants > Roots > Rhizosphere > Soil | place: USA: Michigan... | reverse complement strand
TACCAAGCTGTATTTTTTTGATGTTTTCCATAACACAAAGGTCGTCACTGATGATCGATCAGGGTTTCGCCTACGGCTCAATTTAGTTGCCTATGCGGCTCGGTTGGCTTCCCGATGTTAGGGATCATTAAATTATGGTACGGAATCTCCGGAAGCGGTAATAATTGAAATATAGCCTGTTTAATACCCATTTGCAGCGATTTCGCCGGTCTTCAGATCAACCGGGACCGAGACATGTTCCAGCACAATCAGCCAGTTACCGTCAATTTTACGATAGCCATCCGTAACCCGGACCGTCCGCTTAACCGCATGTCCTTGCTTATCGGTACCCACGACGTGCTGGATACTGTGGCTAAATCCCAGGTCGCCGCTCACCGTGATGTCCAACTCACTGATCGTTATTTTCGGTAAGCCCTCGAAGTGTGCGAAAAAATCCACCCAATTCCGGCGATAGGCATCCGCGCCAGCATGCTGCTGACGCGGAACAACGTCAAAAATAAACAGGCTTTGGTCCGGTATATAATGCTGCATCATGGTGTCCACATCTCCGGAATTAAAAGCCGCGGCAAAATTATCTTCAAGAGCCCGGATCGCCGTTTCATTATCTGAGACAAACGTTTTCATGGTTTTTACTTTTATTTTACCACAGCTTTAGCGGAGGATTGTTTGAAAATAACTGCAATAAATCAGTTTTCGTGAAGTTTTTCTTGCGCTCGCATTATCAATTTGCAGGTGTTCACTACTGCAATTTTCACTTGCCGCTTAACACATCGAGCGCATCGCGAACAGGCAATAATGAGTTAAGGCAATTGCGATGTATATTCCTGACAGCCATGGGGTATCTGATAAAAGCACTTCCCTTTAGGTAAGCGAACGTAAATTCCGTCAAAGTCTTAACTTGAAAAAGTTGAGGCTTTTTTAGGGTTTCCATACATAGTAAAGTGCGCCGTTCTTATCATCAGTAATAAAAAACGAAGTGGAGTCTTTCATCATCACGTCGCAAGCGCGGCCGTGCCGGTCCTTATCAAGTTTTCCGGTTTGGAAACCATCCACCACGTCTACGTACTGATCGCGGCCATTGATCATTACAATGGCATTGCCACGCTCCCGGGATATCATGGTTGAGCCGTGTAGCGCTACCAGGAATTTATTTTTTAGCACCGGATCGCCGAAATTGGCAAAATAGTCGAAGCCTAACGGTGCCGAATGCGCCTTAAAGCCACAATAAGCTAATGGCGGTGGTGGCGGTATGATAATATGATGTAATTTAGCCGAATCGGTCATTTTGGTATCTGGATACATCTTTTGTTGATACTGAATGTACCAGGGCCAACCATAGTTTTTATTCTGTTCAATCACTTCGAAAAGATCTTCGGGTTTATCGGGCCCTAACAGGTCGCGGCTCATACAGGTGGCCCACAATTTATCGTTCACCCATTTTATAGCTACCGCGTTGCGTATGCCTGTGGCATAAATATGTTGCCCGCTGCCGTCGGGGTTCATTTCCATTATCGTAGCCCTCACATCCTCATGCTCAGCACAAGCATTACAGCTACTGCCCACGCTAACATATATTTTTCCATTGTGCTGAGCTAAACTACGGGTAAGGTGCCAGCCACCATATTTATAGCTTAAACCGTAAGCCGGAAAATGAGCCAGAACTTGCCCTGGCCCTTGTAATGTTTTGTCGCCTGCATGATATTCATATCGCGATAATTTATCAGTTTCTGCAACATACATATAGTTTTTGCCTTTATCCTCATAAAACATCACTTGGTTGGGGTTATGCAGGCCATCAGCAAAAATGGTAGTTTTATTGAACTTTTTGCTGATATTATCCCAATCTTCAAAAAGATAGATGCGCCCTTGTTTGTTATCGGCAAGGCTGTGCATATCGGTACAGAATAGCCTGCCATCCGGACTTTTAGCCAGAAAACGCAGGCGGTGCATGCCTTGTGCCGATACAACAATGTGATAACCCCGTGGTATTTTCAGATCGAGTTTAACACCATTGTCTAAAAATATCGGATGCGGCTCGAGCATAATTTGCGCCTTTGTTTTGAAAAAGCACAACGATAATATTAAGATCACAATAAGATAACGCGGCTGTTTGAAATTGCGGAATTGCATAGTGAAGAGCTAATGTTTTGCAAAATATAAAAAAAATATCGCTTCAGTTAACGAAGTCTTACTTTCTATCAGCCGTATGTCAAAAAGCATTGTTTAGGGTTGATGGGTTTATACAAAAGCTAACTTTGCTTTGTAATTAAGCCGTTACAATAGTATCTAAAGACAGGAACTCCCGCAACAGGAGACTGTTTTTAAACAATGCGGTAAAGTTATTGTTAACAAAAGATTAAGTATTATGAAGAGAAAAATACTATTCATAACTGGATCGATCAATCAAACCTCACAAATGCACCAGATAGCCGAACAACTGGTGGATTACGACTGCTGGTTCAGTCAGTTTTTTACCGACCTGAAATGGGTAAACAAACTGATACAACATACTTCGCTGCTTGATGGTACCATCCTGGCAGGTCAATTCAAACAACGGTCGGAAGAATACTTAAAAAAGCATGGCCTGCAGATTGATTACCAGGCAAAAAAGAACAAATACGATCTGGTAGTTTATTGCAGCGATCTACATATTCCCGAGCGTATGCGCCAAACCAAAACCGTTTGGGTGCAAGAGGGGATGATAGACAGGTATACCACTGCAAGCCGTATTGTACAAACACTTAACCTGCCGCCGATATTAAGCGGTAATACTTCGTTAAACGGTTCGTCAAACGTGTGTGATATCTATTTTGCCGCATCCGAAGGGTATAAAAAATACTTCAGCAAATTGGGTACCGATGCTAACAAAATCATTGTTACCGGGATGCCTAATTACGATAACATTCATCAGTACCTGGATAATGATTTCCCTTATCGTAACTACGTGATGGTGGCTACCAGCGATATGCGCGAGACCTTTAGATGGGAAAATCGCCCGACGTTTATCAAAGAAGCGGTAAAAATAGCCAATGGTCGCCGCCTGCTTTTCAAATTACACCCCAACGAGAAATTTGAACGCGCCGAAGCTGAAATACGCAGATTTGCGCCTGCTGATACGCTGATCTATCAAAGTGGCAACACCAACCACATGATAGCCAATTGCAGCGAGCTGATCACGCAATACTCAACTGTGGTTTATGTGGGGATGGTGCTGGGTAAAAAGGTACACTCGTATTTTGATAAAGAGCAGTTAGAAGAACTCGAGCCGTTGCAAAACGAAGGTATGTCGGCCGTGTATATTGCCGATATCTGCCGTCATTACATCGAATACGATCAGATACCGGCTTCATACCCCGTTTTGCAGGCATCACCCGAACTACATTTAAGTAAAGCTGTCAAAAAACTTAAAGCCAAACAGCACGCGCATTCGGCATAGTGCTTACTTAAGCGCTCCGCCGCAATAGCAGTTGGTATAGCTTGCCGTGGTGAGGTTGCCCGTTGCGCACCAGTAGGCCTTCCAGTTTTGGTTGTTGATACCGTCAAGGCCAGGGTTACTCACATCGTAGTAATTGATATAGCTGGTTAAGCAGGCGGATTTTGACAGAATATTTTTACGAACTTCATCCAAACTTGCAGGGGTGATATTATTTACGCCGTAGGTTTTCCGAAAATCGTACTCAAAGGTCCAGGCCGGATCTGTTGTATTCAGGCTGAAATAATAGGTTTTCGAATCCAGTAGTTTTGAGGTGCTTTTGTTGTAGGTTAAGCTTTGAAAGCCGGGATTGTTACCAAACAGCGGGCTAACCGCCGGGGTGATGTGCATAAAATATACCGGTGTACCTTTGGTGTCATATAACAGGCGGAAATCATCCATGTGGGTATGTCCGGCAAAACCGGCGCCTATGGCCGATGCATATTTGATCACCATCGCCTGGAAAACCCGGTTGCACGAATCGGTCCACATGGAACTTGCGTTCTCAGCGCATGTGCCTTTGCCGTTGATGGTCTTATAAACGTCGATGCTGGGTGGAATATGAGCCGCTATCCATAATTTCCCTTTTTTAGCCCCATTTTTTCTCAATATCCCTTGCAGCCAGCTCAGCTCGCCGGCAGCAGGATGGGCAGGGCTCGTTTCACAGCTGTTGTTGTAGCTTGTTGAAAAAACTACGGTATTCAGCATCACCATCTTTCCTCCCGAACCATCTTTCAAATCATAAGTATAATAACCGGCTTTCGAGAACTGTGTGATAAAAGCTTTATCGGCAGCTGTGTTGTGATTGCGCTGCAAAGGAACCCAGGCTTTGGCGAACATTTTTAAAAACTCGCCGCCGGGGTCGATCATATAATCGCCGCAGTATGAATCGTTGTTGCCTAGCACGGGTAAAATCACAGTTTTAGGAAAGTATTTATCGAACATCATCGCCATTACCTGTATGGTTTTCGAGGTAAATGATCGTACTGAATCGGGATAATTGGGCGCGTATTTGCTGAAATTGCTCTGAAAGCTATGACACAAAAAGTCGCCGGTAATGATAATGAAAGCCGGCGACGGGTTTTGCTTTTTCATGGCAGCTAACGCCGAAACGAACAATGGAAAGTTAGCATCGTTATTATAACTATTGGGTTGCTTTATGGCCGATGAATTAAATATAGCCGGCCATTGCTTATAGTTAGCCTTCACCAGTTGGTCCATCAGCGAGGGATCGAAATATGGGTTTAGATGGATATCTGAAATACTTAATATGGTTCCGGTTAAGGTGGCTGTTTGTTGAGCTTTGGTATAGCCGAAAAATGTGGTTAGCAATAATAGAACGGCGCAGAGTTTTTTCATAATTAAATATAACGAATAATATAGTATATATAGATTTTTAATAAATTTTAATCCCATGTCCAATTTGACTAACCCTAATTGATATAGGTGCAATTAATCAGTATATTCATTAACCAAAATTTAAAACAATGGACGAGTACGCATTGATCATGAGGCACGAGGACGGCAGCAAAATAGCTTCGCCCGAACAGATGCAAGCCTGGATGAAAGCAACAATGGACTGGATTGGCGGCATTGCCGCGCAAAACAAATTTGTAAGCGGTACAGGTTTACTTTTTGCCGATGCCAAAGTGGTGCACCACAACAAGGTGGTTACCGACGGCCCTTTCGGCCAGATCAAAGAAACTATCGGCGGCATTATCGTGGTGCGGGCCGAAAGCATCGAAGAGGCTGCCGAATTTGCCAAAGGCTGCCCGGTTTTAGGCGGCGAAGGCAACACCATGGAGGTTAGGCGCATTGCCAAAAACGACGGAACACATTAATTCTTTTTTAGCAGGCCTGTATATTAATCGGATATGCAGGCCTGTTTTTACCATATGGAGCAAGAGCTGATCCCGCATTTATTCCGAACTGAATACGCCAGAATAGTTTCGGTGTTGGCCAGGCGTTTTGGCTTTGACCAGATCGAGATTGCTGAAGATATCGCCGCCGAAACCTTTTTGACAGCTATGCAAAGCTGGCCGGTTAACGGTATTCCACCCAACGCCACGGCATGGTTATATAATGTGGCAAAAAATAAAGCCAAAAATTATTTTAAGCGGCAGGTTATATATCACGATAAAATTGCGCCGGGGTTGATCCGCAATGTTGACCTGACCAACCAACCAGATATCGATCTATCGGCACAAAGCATTACCGACAGCCAGTTGCAAATGATGTTTGCCATTTGTAACCCGCTCATCCCGGCCGAAGCGCAGATAGGCCTGGCGCTGCGTATTTTGTGCGGCTTTGGCATTGCCGAAATTGCCGATGCCTTCTTAACTAACAAGGAAACCATCAATAAACGCCTGTTCAGGGCAAAGGAAAAACTGCGGGATGAAAATGTACAGATTGAATTTCCCGGGACTGCAGCTATCGAACAACGTTTGGATAATGTATTGACCACTATTTATCTGCTATTTACCGAGGGGTATTATTCTATCAATCAAACCCAAACCATTCGGCACGAATTATGCTTCGGGGCCATTCGGTTGTGTACTATGCTCATCCAAAATAGCGCGACTGATAAACCGAAAGTCAGCGCCCTGATATCGTTGATGTACTTCCAGGCATCGCGGCTAAATGCGCGCCTGGATAAAAATGGCGAGCTGATCTTATATGATGACCAGGATACCAGCTTATGGGATGCTGAAATGATCAGCAAAGGCGGTTATTTTTTAAACCGGGCATCAACCGGCAAGCAACTTTCAAAATATCATTTGGAGGCCGCTATCGCTTACTGGAATACACAAAAAACCGACAGTATTGAAAAATGGGAAACCGTTCTGCAACTTTACAACCAACTGTTGCAAATCGAATACTCACCCATTGCGGCATTAAATCGCACATACGCGCTTTCAAAAGCAAACGGCAAAGCCGAGGCTATAGTTGAGGCAGAAAAACTCCAGCTCACCAATAATCATTTCTATTATGTTTTACTGGGTGATCTTTATAGTGATGTTGATAACCAACAGGCAAAAACACATCTAAAAACAGCTTTGTCTATAGCTAAAACTGCAACCGATAAACAGACAATCAGCAAAAAGCTGGATGATCTGAAGTAGAAAATTTAACATTTCCCCCCAAACCGCGATCGCATCGCCTTATTCGACATCCGTTCAAAAGAATTACTTTCTCGCCAATAGTCGTCTGGATTGATGCATAAACATTTATCGCAACCTGTTTAAACCTGAGTCACTTTTTTCAAATCGGCAATTGTCTATCTTTGATCGTTAATCGGAGTTTGGTAAATAGCTAAAGAACAGGCTTACAATGCTCAGATAGCAGACTGTTTATTTGAGCAGAAAATATTAAAACCCACTTATCAGGGATGCTTTTCAATTCAATCGCGTTTGGGATTTTTTTACCAATCACTTTTTTGCTTTACTGGTTCGTTGCATCGAAAAGCCTCCGTGTTCAAAATATTCTGTTGCTAATTGCCAGTTACTTCTTTTATGGGTTTTGGGACTATCGTTTCTTGTTTTTGCTCGTCTTTTCAACATTTCTCGACTACTTTTCGGCGCTGAAAATCAATAGTGCAAGTAAAAAATACAGCCGTAAGATGTGGCTTTTACTAAGCGTGTGCATAAATGTTGGCTTTCTGGCCTTCTTTAAATATTATAATTTTTTTGCCAGTACATTCTCCGCTATGTTGTTATCGATGGGCATTCATGCTGATATATGGATACTATCGATTATTTTACCGGTAGGCATTTCATTCTATACCTTTCACGGCATATCATACATCGTAGATGTTTATTTTAAAAAGATAGAACCCACCACAAACTTTGTAGACTACTCCGTATTTGTAAGTTTTTTTCCACTGCTGGTTGCCGGGCCAATTGAACGGGCGCGGCATTTGCTGCCCCAGGTGCAAGCACCCCGGAAGTTTGATTATGATAAGGCTATTGACGGGATGCGACAAATACTTTGGGGGCTTTTCAAGAAAATAGCCATTGCCGACAATTGCGCTAAGGATGTGAATATCATCTTTGCCAATCCTTCGCAGTACCATAGCAGTACGCTGATTTACGGTGCGTTGCTGTTCGCCTTTCAAATCTATTGCGATTTTTCCGGTTATTCGGACATCGCGTTGGGTGTCTCCAGATTATTCGGGTTTGAACTGATCAGAAACTTTTCCTTTCCGTACTTCTCAAGAGATATTGCCGAATTCTGGCGGCGATGGCACATTTCGCTTTCAACGTGGTTTAGAGATTACGTGTACATACCTATGGGCGGAAACCGCGGGACCAAATGGCAAACCATTCGTAACACGTTGTTTGTGTTTTTAATCAGCGGGTTTTGGCACGGCGCTAACTGGACTTTTGTGACGTGGGGTTTATTTAATGGCTTGTTGCTCTTACCGCTTTTGCTTAACAGCAGCAACCGGAAACATACAGGAGTGGCACCGCAGGGTCGCATATTCGCATCGCTTAAAGAGGTCAGGCAGATGGTTGGCACATTTTTCATCGTGACGGCAGGCTGGATCTTATTCAGGGCGGCAACAGTTACCGAAGCTTTTAATTATTTTAGGTTGATTTGCTCGGCATCCATTTTAAAAAATGTTGAGCTTTTTAATAATCAGATATTTAAGTTCGTACTTGTGCTCATTGTAGTTGAATGGCTACAACGCGATAAACAGCACGGATTGCAGCTTGACGGAATAAGGGCGCCGATTATAAGATGGGCAATTTATTTATCCCTTTTGTATTGCATCGTGTACTGCGGCGGAACGCAGCAGGGGTTTATCTATTTTCAATTCTAGGATGCCATGCAGTTAAAAAGATTTATACTACGTTCAATGCTTTTTTCTGTGGTTGCCTTTGTATTGTTATCCATCGAAAGCTTTTACTCGTATTTCACCAAAGCTTATGAAAGCGATGTTAATGGCAGCGAAGTTTATTTGTCTGTCCATAAAAGCAAGGTGAAGAAGAAGGTCAAGATACTCATTATCGGAGATAGCGTAGGCGAGCAACTATATAATAACGAGACCTACAACGATGACATCTACTCATTAACTTGTAATCAGGCGGTGTCTATGGCCGGTCAATACATCCTGCTTTATAATTTCATCGAGAACAACCCGGAAAGTCTTCCGCATACTGTGCTGATAATTATGTCTCCCGTATCCTTTACCAATAATCTCGATCAGGTTTTCTCATTTCATTACTTTTTAAAACCTTTTTATAAAAAGGAGTACGAAAACCAACTAACAGATACCTGCTTAACGCAGATCCATAAAATTCCTTTGTACTTTCTTTCGCAAATGCCGTTTGTGCTCAATACCAACTGGTCGCCAACATATTCGCCGGCAACGGATACCACTTATAAATTCATTTCCCCTGTATCCTGCAATTACCTGTTGAAAATAAAAGAGTTATGTTCAGTCAAGCATATACTCCTTAGGATATGTTGCCCGCCTGTAAAGAAATCAAACAGAGAACTGAACCTGCGTTACGCGACGAGTGTTGCCGAGATCCGGGAAACCGGTCTCGAAAAAGAGTTCGGAGTGTATTTTAACGATATAGTATTCTGGCCAGATAGCCTGTACAGAGACCACATCCATTTCAAAAAACAATATATTCCTAAGGATTACTATCACCTGACAGGACATTGATACAATATGAAGGGATGCTGCGATCTCTGCATTTGGGACATGGTATGAACTGACAGCATAAAAAAACCGGCAGTAAATTTACTACCGGTTTTTAAAGTTAAAAATTTTAAAATTATTGAGTGCTGATAGTTACGGTACCCATATCAGTAACCGAACCATTCGTAACCGAAACGCTGTTAATGGTTTTGATAACGTATGGACTAACCGGCACAAATCGCACCTGGTAACTGCCTGATGCCAAACCCGGAAAATAGAATTTACCGGTAGCATCGGCTACGGTACCCACAGTATCAACGCCCATAATGGCGTATACCTTTGGTGATGAAGCGGCCGGGCTAACCATGCCGGTAAGCGCGCCCGAAACGGCTTGTGGGATAGCGCGGATAACCGGTTTCAAAATGTATTTTCCGTTGCCGGTAGTTACAATTGATTGTGCCGCATCAAAATCCAGGCGCAGGGTGTAATCGATGCCGGCTGTAAAGGTATCGTGTACACTCAATTTAACACCCGAGGTTTGCCCGCTTGGGGTGGTCAGATCGTACGATACGCCTCCGACAATCACCCGGTTACCACTATCGTTCAATACGACTCTGATTTGTTGAATGGTACCTGCCGGGATATCCTGACCGGCGAGAACAGTATCTTTTCCGGCCCGAAACCGCAGGATATCTACCGGGCCGCCATTAACGTTTAATGTTTGCTCGCCCTTATCAGTTACAATCACTACACTTTTTACACTTACAATAACGGCATCATATGAGCCGGGCGAATCCGTTATTTTTACAGTAACGCGTGAAGTGGCGCCGGCACTTCCTGAATTATCCTTGGTGCAGGAGAAAAAGCACAGGCTCAAGAGACCGGCAAATAAAAATAATTTTTTCATGGTAATAATAATTAACTAAGCAAACTCTGCAAAATTCAGGCCTTACCGGCTTAAAGCTATTTTTGAGGTAGAAATGCGGATTTTATGAAGGTCTTTATTGTATCATAAAAGTTACAAACGTCCTGTTTAGAGGAAAGAAATTATTGATATTGTTATAGAGTATCGGAAGTGTAAGCTGGGATTAAGAGAAGAACAATCTCATAAAAAAACCCTTGACGTGAGTCAGGGTTTTTTTTGCTTTTTAGGGTCGTCGTCCTCCCGTACAATTTTTCGAACTTATTTAAGGAAGACTTGTAGCGATAACTGCTTATGATTTAATATGTCGGTTTTCGATTTTTTTTTTAGCAGAGAGAGGGTACAATCGAACCCCTTTAGAATAACTCGAAAAACTTTATTACTGGATTTAAGTTATTGAATAATGGAGTTACCAGATCATTTGATTGTTTTATAGGCATAGATTTTATAGCTCTAATTCTGACCTGATGTACAAAGACGCAGTTAATAACTACAGCGATATGGGAACTTCGAATTTTGAACCATTTGAAAGCGATATCACTTCCGGAAAAAATCTCTCTTACTGGCTGGCATCAAATGCCCCAATAGTTTATAAAAAATTAGAAAAAAGTATTGAAACGGATGTACTTATTATTGGAGGAGGCATAGCCGGTCTAACCACTGCTTATTGTCTTGCGGCTTCCGGCCAAAAAGTGACCTTGGTTGAAGACAGCTACATAGGCAGCGGAGAAACGGGCAGAACTACCGCGCATCTAACCTGCGCCCTTGATGACCGTTATTCTGAACTGGAAAAGATCTTTGGCATAGAAAAAGCTCAACTTGCAGCCAATAGCCATGTGGCAGCAATTGATTGGATCGAACAAACAGTAAGACGTGAGAATATTGACTGTCATTTTAGAAGGGTTCCTGGCTGCCTTTTCTTGCATCCTAATGATAAATATGAAACGCTGGAAAAAGAATATGAAGCCACCAGACGGTTGGGATTGCCTACGCAGATGTTGAGCGCAGTACCAGGGATCTCAGACGAAGAGGAAAAACCGTGCCTTGAATTTCCGGATCAGGCACAATTCCATATTTTGATGTACCTCAAAGGGCTGGCCGATGCGGTTGTCCGTTTGGGCGGCGAGATTTATACTTCTGCTAAAGCAGAGGATATCAATAAAACCGGAGCTACAGTAAGCGGGTATCAAATAACAGCCAAACATATTGTAGTGGCCACCAATACACCTGTTAATGACCTGGTGACCATGCACACTAAGCAGTTCCCATACAGAACCTATGTAATTGCAGCAAAAATTAAAAAGGGGAGATTGCCTTATGCGCTCTGGTGGGACACAGGCGACCCGGATTCGAAATGGATAACACAGCCATACCATTATGTACGTCTGGCAGAACTTGATGAAGATCACGATATTTTGATCGCAGGCGGGGAAGACCATAAAACGGGACAAGCCGATGATGAAGACATTCCTGAAGAGGAAAGGTTTAGTAAATTGGAGCAATGGGTCAGGAGCCAGTTTCCCGAAATTGGCGAGGTTCAATATAAATGGTCGGGCCAGGCACTGATGGCAGTAAACAAAACGGTAAACAAAACAGTCAACAAACGAAAAAAGAGCATATTGGAAAAGGTTTAAAACCTGCTCTAATATACTCTAATTTACTGTTTCCGTAGTCGGGATGGCGGGATTCGAACCCACGACCTCCAGCACCCCATGCTGGCGCGATACCGGGCTACGCTACATCCCGTAAGGGCAGTAAAAATATTAAAAAGGTTTGATTTGAGAAAGAGTTTGCAAACTTACCGACGCGATCTTCCCGATACTGATCGGGACGCGATACAGGTATATGTCATAATTATTTACCTGTACTGGTTATTCTGGCGGTGTTTGCGCCTGCGAATGGTATTGGCTTTGATCACCATAAAAACCGACATAATACTTAATGCAACTTCGATACCTATTACAAATATATTATACGGAAAGTCGACAGTGGTGTAAGTAATTACAACAACCAGGCAAACCAAAAAAATGATCACAAAAAGCTGGCTTACCAATATCCATTGTTTCGAAACCTTGTTCCAATCTAAATCATTTTCTCGTCTTGATGATCTTCTTTCTTCCATTTAAGCAGTAACGCTAACTATGTACCTCTGGTTGTCTGTATTGATAATTGGTGAAGATAGCATATTTCCTGCTAAAAATTATAGCTCACAGCCATCTAATATACTGATAAATATTCCGTCTCCTCAATCTGTAAAATTGGCTTTTCGGGCACCTGTGTGCTTTAATCGGTACTGAAAACAGTAAAACCAACATATAGATTTTAAGAACCCAGGCGCAGCAAATTTAAAAAAAATACTAATCAAAAGTATTCAAATAAAAAGTGTTGCGCTGTTAATGCAATTATACCATTGTTATATCGTTTTTAACGCAATGTTTATTAATTTTAACCTAACTAAACATTTTATGCAGACTGCAGGCAATTACGATTTGCTGATCAGTAAGATCGACACCTTTATACGCAGGTATTATTTAAATAAATTACTGCGTGGGGCCATCTTTTTGGCTGCAACCCTGTTTGCCGGTTATGTGATTGTTACGTTGAGCGAGTACGTGGGGCACTTTAATGTCGTGTTTCGCGGTATCCTGTTTTTTGGTTATATAACTATTAATATTACTGTTTTTGCATGGCTGGTGTTGCCGCCATTGCTGGCTTATTTTAAACTGGGCAAAACCATAAGCCACGATGCCGCCGCCGAAATTATAGGCACCCATTTTGCCAATGTAAAGGATAAACTATTAAACACCCTGCAGCTTAAACGCCTGGCCGATGAAAATCCGGCACAGCAAAAACTGATCGAAGCCAGTATCGATCAAAAGATCGTTTCGCTTCGTCCCATCAGTTTCCCATCAGCAATACAAATCAAGGCCAACGTAAAACACCTGAAATGGGCGCTGATACCTTTTTGCATTATCGTTATATTGGCTTTTACCGCTCCGGCAGTTTTAAAGGATGGCACCGAGCGGCTCATCAGGCATAACCAATACTTTGCCCCCAAGGCTCCGTTTAACTTTGTTATTGTTAACAAAAGCCTTTCGGCAGTACAGGGCGAGGATCTGAAGCTGGAAATAAAACTCACCGGCGATCAGTTTCCAAATGATGTTTACCTCGAAACCGGTAACAACACCTTTAAACTAAATAAAGAAAGTATCAGCCGGTTTAACTATGTGTTTTCAAACCTGCAGCAAAACGTTCATTTCAGGTTGATCGGGAATGATTTCCAGTCGGCCGGATACGAACTGCGCGTTAATCAGAAACCTTCATTGTTAAAGTTTGATGTTGAACTGCAATACCCGGCATACATCCGAAAAAAGAACGAACAGGTTACCAATGCCGGCGATTTGACCATTCCCGAAGGTACTACTGTTCGGTGGCAATTGCATACCCAAAATGCCAATACATTATTGTTTGGTATCGATAACCGCGTATTGCCGGTACAGGGTGCTGATAATTTGTTCATCCACTCCGAACGTGTTTTAAAGCCCTGTGTTTATACGCTTAAAGCCATCAATAATATGGTTAACCATGGCGATTCGGCTGCTTATCGCATCAATGTCATTGCTGACCAGGCTCCAACGATTTCGGTTGAGGAAAAGCAGGATTCCATCAGCTCAAAAGCCATCTATTTTAATGGCAAGATTCAGGACGATTATGGTTTTTCGTCGTTAACGTTCCATTGCACGGTAGATGCGCACGACAATCAGAAACCGCGCTTATTGGTGCAATCGGTAAAGGCCGATCTAAATACCACCCTGGCCGACTTTTTTTATTACTGGGATTTGAAGAATATCGGTGCCAAACCTGGCGACGAAGTGAGCTATTACTTTGAAGTTGCCGATAACGACGTCATCAATGGCCCCAAAAAGGTACGATCGGCCGAGCATACTTTGCATGTACCCACCGAAAAGGAACTGAATAAGCAACTGGATGCCGGTTCACAATTGGTTAAACAAAAAATGCAATCGGCCATAAAGCTTTCGGGTGATGTTGAAAAGGAGGCCCAAAAGTTAAACCAGTTGTTGCTGAATAAAAACTCTCTCTCATTCGATGAGAAAAAGCAGATAGAAGATCTATTGCAAAAACGCAAAGAGCTGGAGGAACTGGTTAAGGATATCCAGAAAGAGAACCAGCAAAACCTTTTCGACAGGCAGGAAAACAAACAGCAGGATCAGGAAATACTGGAAAAACAAAAACAGATCAAAGAGCTTTTCGATCATGTCCTGGATGAAAAAACCAAGGAGTTGCTTAAAAACCTGCAGCAGATGCTGGAGCAAAACCAAAAGGACCTGACGCAGGACCAACTGCAAAAAATGCAGATGGATAACAAAACCCTGAAAAAGGAGCTCGACCGTATGCTCGAATTGTACAAAAAGCTCGAAGTAGAACAGAAGCTGAAAGAGAATATCGATCAGCTGAATAAAACTGCCGATAAATTGGATAAACTGTCTGATCAAACCAAACAGCCAAATAGCGATCAAAAGGATTTACAGCAAAAGCAGGATCAGCTGAAAAATGATTTCAACGACATAAAAAAATCGCTGGAAGATACTAAGCAGAAGAATGACCAACTGGAGCAGAAAAACGATTTTGAAGAACCTAAAAAAGACGAGCAGAATATTGACGAGCAGATGGATAAAAGCAGCGACGAACTGAACAAGAACAACAAGCCAAAAGCAGCGCAATCGCAAAAACAAGCTGCCCAGCAAATGAGACAGTTATCACAAAAATTGCAGCAAATGCAGCAACAGGAAGAAGAGGAACAAAGCCAGGTAGATGTGCAGCAATTGCGCGAACTGATAAAAAATCTGGTTAACAGTTCGTTCGATCAGGAAAAAACAATGCAAACGCTGCGCAGCATGAATACTAACGATCCGGCTTATATTACCTGGTCGCAAAAACAAAAAGATATTAAAGATAATTTGAAAAATGTTGAGGATAGTCTATATTCACTAAGCAAACGCGTCCCTCAAATACAATCAACAGTAAACAAAGAAATAGGCACCATTAACACCAATATCGATCAGGCCCTGAGCAATTTGGGCGACAGGCATACCAGCGAAGCCAACCGTAACCAGCAATATGCCATGACATCGATGAACAATTTGGCACTAATGTTGGCTGATGCTTTGGACAATGTTCAAAAAAGCATGAAAAATGCCAAGGGGGGCGCAGGTAAGAAAAAGCAGCCCTCGTTATCGCAACTGAGCCAGATGCAGCAGCAGTTGAATAAAAACATGCAGAAAATGCGCGAGCAAATGCAGCAGCAGGGTAACCAGGGGCAAAGTAAACAAGGGCAAAACGGCATGAGCGAGCAGCTTGCGCGTATGGCACGCGAGCAACAGCAAATACGCCAGGCTTTGCAGCAGATCAATAATCAGGAGAATAAGGACGGTAAGAAAGGGCTAGGGGATTTGGACAATATTTCGAAACAGATGGAACAAACTGAAAAAGATCTCGTAAACAGAAAGGTATTGGACGAAACCCTTAAGCGGCAACAACAAATACAAACACGTTTATTAGAAGCCGAAAAGGCCGAACAGGAACGGGAACAGGAGCAACGAAGAGAGAGTAATGCTGGGAAAGACATTCCGCCTGGTTATATCAAGGCGCTGCAAAACTATCAGCAGATCAGGAACAAACAAACCGAACAGATACAAACTGTACCTCCAACCCTGAATTATTATTATAAATCAAAAATAAAACAGTATTTTGATCAAATTAATGGCAAGTAGTATGGAACAGCCTAATATAGATACCGGCGAATTATTTACTTTGCAGCTATCATCGAAAATGGAAAGCCTTAATGCGCTCGAAAACCTGATTGAAGCGATTGCAAGTAAATACCATATTCCGGATGATACTTTTGCAAATATGATGACTTGTTTAAACGAGGTGTTTATTAATGCCATAACACACGGAAACAAGCTTGATGAACATAAAAAAGTAATAGTTAATGCCGATATTGACGGCCGCCGGGTTACCTGGACCGTTACCGACGAAGGCCCGGGTTTTGATTATAACAAGCTGCCCGATCCTACCGCGCCCGAAAACCTCGAAAACTTAACCGGACGGGGAGTTTTTATTGTTAAACAACTGGCCGACCAATGTATTTTTAATACAACAGGGAACGAGGTTGAATTACTTTTTAAATTTTAAAATGCCCCGTATACCCGTTTTCTTTTTCGAAGAAGATATCACATTTAAACCCAAAAACAAAGGCGCCCTCCGCGGATGGATAAAGGAAGCGATTATCGCCGAAGGATATAAGCTAAAAGAGCTTAACTATATTTTTTGCTCAGATAGTTACCTGATCGAAATTAACAGGCAATATCTAAACCACGATACGTATACCGATATCATTACCTTTGATAATTCGGAAGAACAAGGAATCATAGCTGGCGATATTTTTATATCGATCGATCGTATTCGCGAAAATGCCGTGAAGTTTTCGGTAAACGAAACCAACGAACTGCACCGGGTTATTATACACGGCACGTTGCATCTGTTAGGCTATAAGGATAAAACCAAAGCCGATAAACAACTGATGACCGAAAAAGAAGACTTTTACCTTTCCCAGGTAAAATTTTGAATACCTAAGCGCTTTTTCCATGAAATGCGCTAAAATCTGCTTAAAATTGCCTTGTATTTCAGCCGGTTAAGGCAACCAAACTCACAAAAACCGGGTATATACACCATACATAAACTTAAAAATTAAACCATGAAAGCTTTAGCATTTATTTGTGCATTGTTGTTGTTAGCCACAAGCTCGGCTTACGATTTTAAATTGAAAGATATTGACGGCAAAGATTTTAGCCTGGCTAAATACAAAGGCAAAAAAGTACTGGTTGTTAATACAGCCTCGCAATGCGGTTATACTCCGCAATACGCCGAGTTGCAAAAACTTGCTGAAACTTATAAAGACAAAGTAGTTGTAGTAGGTTTCCCCGCAAACAATTTTGGCGGGCAGGAACCCGGTACCAACCCTACTATTAAAGAGTTTTGCAAAGCCCGTTATGGGGTTACTTTTCCATTAAGCACAAAAATCAGTGTTAAAGGGGATGATATCGACCCTTTATTTAAATATTTAACCAATGCGCCAAACCCCGATTTTACCGGCGAAATTAAATGGAACTTCGAGAAATTTTTGCTGGATGAGAACGGTAAGCTAATTCACCGTTTCCGCTCTCAGGTTACGCCGATGTCGCCCGAGTTGACTAAGTATTTAAACTAAGTGGTAAAATTAATCTATTATGAAATAGTCCATATTGTTAAATATGGACTATTTTTTTGCATAATTGTTTTTTAATCAAATGCTTTTGTGAAAAAAATGCAGAGATTAATAAAACAAATTTATTACCTTTAACATTCAGTTAACATGTAAACGTTTACTTTGTAAACTATTTAAAGTCCCTCGAATGAAGATCAGACATTTACTCGCACTTTCAGTTATTGCAATGGTGTTCGCTTCCTGCGCCAAGGTAGCGCAGCCCGATGCATCGCAGTTGGCAGATACGACAACACATACCTACACCAATACAGGCGCCGGTACCGTTGCCGATACTACAGGTACCGGTACTGTGTCCGGAGGTAGGGCAGCAACTTATGGTAGCGACGCTCCGCCTGCAAGTGGCGATAACAGCAACATGTTATTTGGTAACCCATCCAACGCGGCAACCATATCCTTTGATAATTACTTTTTTGATCAGCATTATTATGTTGAAAGCTACAATGCTACCAAGGCCGAGCCTAATTGGGTAAGCTGGCACCTTGATGCTAGCAATACCACCAATGCACAAAGCCGCTTGGATGATTTCGCGGCATTTAGTGGTTTGCTAACAGGTATGTACCAGGTACAAAATACCAGTTACTCGGGCAGTGGTTTTGACAGGGGGCACAATTGTCCTTCTGCCGATAGGACAAGCTCGTTCAATGCCAATGCCTCAACCTTCCTGATGACCAATATGATACCGCAGGCACCTAATAATAATCAGCAAACCTGGGGTAACCTGGAAAACTACCTGCGTGGTTTAACTTCAACAGGCTACGAGGTATACATTATTATGGGTAGCTATGGTACCGGGGGCACTGGTTCGGCCGGTGGTACTACTACAACCATCAACAATGGCCACATCAATGTACCAAGCAACGTTTGGAAAGTGGCCGTTATTTTGCCTGTAGGCAACGGAGATTTGGCTCGTGTTACTGCAAGTACAAGGGTATTATCAGTGAATACGCCTAATGTAAACAGTATAAACTCAAACTGGAAACAATATATCTGTACCATGAAATCGATAGAAGATGCAACCGGTTATAAAATACTTTCAGCATTGTCGCAAACCATTCATGATCAGTTGGCAGTCAAAGTTGATCCGGGAAGCTAACTTGTTAAAGAACTCATAAATGGAAAGCCATTCTGTGTACCAGGATGGCTTTTTTTGTTGTGTAGGAATGCATTTTTGGCGAATTGATACGTTAATAAATAGATTTATCAAAACAATTGCATAATTTGCTGATTGGCATAAGGCTACTAAACATCTATTTATGATCAGATCCCGGCTGTTTTTTGCTGCTCTCCTTTTTTACACTCTGGGTGCAAGCGCGCAAACTTATTTGGCGCCGCCATTAAACGTCGAACCGGCATATGCCCACCAAACACGTACCCTTAATGGCAAACCAGGCAAAAACTACTGGCAAAATACAGCCGATTATCGCATCAAAATAAACTTCGACCCACAAACCCTTACCCTGAAAGGAACGGTAAGTATTGATTATACCAACAATAGTCCCGATACGCTGAAGCAGTTATGGTTTAAACTGTACCCCAATTTTTATAAGCGTGGAGTGATGCGTAATTATAAGATCGACGCTGTTGATATGAATGACGGTGTACAGATCAGCAAGATGACGATCAATAACTCTGATCAGAACATGAGTGATGTGAACATCGAAGGCACTAATATGGTGCTGAATATCGACCCATTGTTATCCAGACAAAAACTGCATGTCGATATCAGTTACTTGTATACACTTAACCGAACATCACATGTACGCACCGGGCAGGTTGATTCGGGCTCGTACTTTATCGCCTATTTTTTTCCGCGGATAGCCGTTTATGACGATATTGATGGCTGGAACAAATATCCGTATTTAGGCACAGAGGAGTTTTATAACGATTTCTGCAATTTTAATGTAGAAGTAACCGTGCCCGGCAATTACCAGGTTTGGGCAACCGGCGATTTGAAAAATACCGCGGAAGTTTATAATCCCCAAATAGCGAAGCTGATCAGCCAGGCCGAAAAAACGGCCGATGTTACTACGATAGTTAGTGAAGCCGATTTACAAGCCGGTAATATTACCACCAAAAGATCATCCAATACCTGGAAGTTCGAGGCAGATAATGTTACCGATATTGCCTTTGCCGCCAGCGATCATTATATGTGGATGGCCGCCAGCCCCATTGTTGATACCGTTACAGGCAGGCGCACGCGTGTTGATGCCGTATTTAACCCTGCACATAAGGACTATTATCCGGTAATTGATTTTGCGCGAAAGACGGTTTCGCTGATGAGCCGCACCTTCCCGAAATGGCCTTTCCCTTATCCTCACGAAACCGTTGTTGATGGTTTGGACCAGATGGAGTACCCCATGATGGCGAACGATAACCCGCTCGAAAAAACAGATGATGCCGTTGAGCTGACTGATCACGAGATATTCCATACTATGTTTCCGTTCTATATGGGCATTAACGAAACTAAATACGCCTGGATGGACGAAGGCTGGGCCACCATCGGCGAGTGGGTATTAAGTAACCTGATCGAACCGACGGTTAAAGATGTGGATGGTATTGGTTCGTATGAAGCTATTGCCGGTAAGGAAGAAGATGTCCCTATTATTACTCTGTCGCAGCAACAAACAACACCCAGTTATATTGCAAACTCGTACCCCAAGCCGGGCTTAGGCTATCTGTATGTACGTGATATGCTGGGCGATGCGCTGTTTACCAAAGCCCTGCATTATTATATCGAACAGTGGCATGGCAAGCATCCTACCCCGTATGATTTTTTTAACTGTATGAACACAGGCTCGGGGATGAACCTTAACTGGTTTTGGAAAAACTGGTTTATGGATCGTAACGCGCCAGATCTGGCGATTAGCCGGGTAACGCAGAAAACACATAAGGAGTATATGGTCGTTATCGGTAATATCGGGGCAAAAATGGTGCCCGTTAATCTAACGATATACTACTTGGATGGCACCACCAAACAGGTGCATAAGGATATCTCCTGCTGGAGAAATGGCAATAAGGAAGTAGCGGTTACGTTTACCGTGGATAAACCAATGGATAGAATAGTACTAGGTGGTCCTTATGATCCGGATGTAAATAGAAGCAATAATGTTTGGGAAGTAGTAAGAAACAAATAGGCTTAATGAGACTGTATTTACTATGATCGGATATGAGTGACGAATGCCCCATGGGCTACCTGTTTGTAGAAAAAACATCAGCAGGTATAATTTGCGCCTTTAGGTGCTACCCTTAATATGCTGTTCTGGTAGGTGGGTAGCCTCTAACGAGGCACAAATTTCGTTTTCTAAATGCTATAAATAGGTAGTCCCTACGGAACATATCTGCAAAGTTTCAAAACAGCTTCTACGGAGAATAGCGCTTATTTAATTAGCTTTTAGGCCAACTCTCTCGCCTATCTTAACCAATACCTCGGTGCTCTTGCCTGATTGTTCGATGATATCCGCATCAGGGATTATAGCGCCTTTTTTGAACAATTGAATGACAGTCGAACCTCCAAACTCGAACCAACCCTTTTCTTCGCCGCGTTTAAACGAGCAGGCGCCGTAATTACGCTGTACCACTTTACCTACAAACAAAGCGCCAACTTCGATATGCACCACTTTGCCGAAGTTTTCAGTATGCAGTACGGTTAATTCGCGGTAGTTTTTAGACATTACCGAGCGGGTTTCGGCCAGCGCTATGCGATTTACCGAATGCAGTATACCTTTGATCTTTTGTACCTTATCCTGGTGCCCGTTATCGATATAACCGTAACGGTGATAGTCGGACGGTGCCAAGCGGTATACGAAGCACCAGCCATCGGCAAATTCCTGTGCCAGTTGCTTATCCTTTACCAGGTCATTCAACTGATACCAGTATCCTTTTACAGGTACCTGGTTTACCTTACTCAAATCCCAGATGATCAAACGCGAATCGGCTGGTGATATCAGGTGTTCAGGTGTTTGATCAATAGGCCTCGCGCTGGGTTTTAGTTCGCGAATAAAAAAATCGTTAAAACTGGTGAACGAGTTGATCGGACGTTTAATTTCGCTAACATCAATATCGTAATGCTTGATAAACTTGGGGATCTGTTTCAGGCTTTTTTTACCTTTCATCACCCTACCGTAGGCTGTCGATACAAAACGCCGTTTAAGCACCATATTGGTGAGCAGTTTGCCTGCCAGGGTTTTATACAGAAAGATAAGGCCATCCACCTTAATGGCATTTTCTTCAATAGTTTTTTTTGTTTTCCGGTCGTAAATGTAAACTGGCATTACGGCAATAATATTTTATGATTTTAGCTGCGCCAAAACAGTTTGGCCGCCTTTTACTACATCGTTAACCTGTACGCCAACCACCGAACCCACAGGTACCAGCACTTCAACGTTGGCTCCCCCCATGGCAAAACCTATCTGATTTTCTTGAGTGATGGCATCACCTTGTTTGGCATAAGTAACCACATGCCTCGTATAGCCCGGTAATTGGCGGTACAATACCATGGCGCCTGTTTCGCTTTCTACAGCAATAGTAGCATGCCCATTATTCTGTGTGTATTTCACAGTTCCGCTGATAGGGCTATAATTAACCCGCATATCGGTTGGGGCCATAGCTATCGACACCTTGGTGTATCGGCCTTTAGCAAATTCGTTTTCATTAACCTCTCCGATAGCGGTTATGGTACCATCGGCCGGACTTAAAACGGCTTTATTGCTAGCTGCTATTTCAACTGCCGGGTTTCGGAAAAACCAGAGGGTAGCAGCAAAAAAAACGAACGATAAAATATAAACTATCCATTTAAATATATGCGCCTGCGGTATATAAAACTGGATGATGGCATTAAGCAGAAATATCAGAAGAATGCAGATCGCTATATTGGTGAAACCCTCTTTATGAATGGTCATGATGATTGGCAGATTCGAAAACGATTGATTAATAATCCAAAAATACTAATTTATGATCAAGTACAGGTAGGCAAATACCATCGGCGCCGAAAGAAACAAACCGTCGAAACGATCGAGCAGGCCACCGTGGCCAGGCAGTAAGCTACCCGAATCTTTAGTGTGAAGACTACGTTTCAGCATCGATTCAACCAAATCGCCCATGGTGCCAAAGCAGCCGATCAGAACGGCCATGCCTTTCCACTCCAGGCTATCAAGGTCTTTCATATAATAGCCGATAATGCCCGATACAAAAACAGCAAACAAAACCCCGCCTATAAAACCTTCCCAGGTTTTTTGCGGCGAATGCCTTTCAAAAAGCTTGGTACGGCCCAGCCAGCGCCCCACAACGTAAGCTCCGGTATCGTTGCTCCATAACAGCAGCATAAATGCCAGCGGGAAATGCCCGCTATAGTGCCCTTGCATAAATGCCATGCTAAAGAAAAAGCAAAACGGCGCGATGGTATAGGCCAGACCGCCAATGGTGAAGGCAATATTGGTAAAAGGCACTTCTGATTTTTTATACAGTTCGGCAATAAAGATGCTGCCTACTACGGGTATAATAATCAGCAAAAACTTATAATCGATATTTAATGCGTAGTGCAGACCTACACCTGCAAAAATGCTGATGCCGCCGATAAGCCCGATGATGCGGTTGGGGATAATATCGCCGTGCTTAACCATTTTATAAAACTCGTTTTGGCATAAAAGGCTGAGCAGGGCAAAAAATGCGGTAAAAACCCACATCCCGCTTAACAGCGAGCCCAGCATCACGATTATAAAAAAAAGGCCGGTTATGGCACGTGTCTTCATAAATAAAAATTACGTTTGGTTCAGGATGATGATCTCGATGGCCCGACTAAAATCTTCCTGATGGATATATACATCAATATTGCCAAAGTTGCGGTGTGATGAATCCTGTTTATTCAATAAAACGCTGGTAATTTGGTTTTCGGCGAGCATTTGCTTCACAATCTCTGATTGATAGTAGTTTGTAGAAGTAAATATCCTTACCCAATTCTTTTCCATCACATCGGCCGCGGTTTTTTGGACTCTGCAATATTACGATAAACATTCAGTAAAAGTACGGTTAATATCAAGCTAAGCAGATATCCGAGCCAATTAAACACGTGTTGATCATCGGGGTTTACTTTGATGATCTTTTGCTGAAACAGGTATGTAATAACTACTGCCGAGCCATTATTGATAAAATGTCCCCAAACGGATGTCCAGATGCTGCCGCTCCAGGCTACAAAGTAACCAAAAAACACGCCAAGCAACAGGCGCGGCAAAAAACCGAAAAACTGCATGTGAAACGCGCTGAACAGGATAGCTGCTATCCAGATACCCCAGTGTTTACTCTTCGTCCAGCGGGTAAAGATGGTTTGCACACAGCCGCGAAATAAAAACTCCTCGGCAATGGCGGTTAAAAGGCCAATAACCAATAAGTCGAACAGCATAGCGCCCAGGCTATTCATTTGCAGCAGCAATTGTGTTTCTTTAAGGGCTTCGTCCTCGCTATGGCGCATCCAATTGTAAAGCCCTTGTAAAAAATGCGGAAACTTCATGGCCTGGTTGATGTTTACCAACCACTCCATAAACGCTGATGAACAGAACATTACAGCCAAAACCATAAAAAACAATGCGGGCTTAAATGGCGTATTGGCTTTCAGGTAATCTTCAGGTTCGCGAACAATATACCGGGCAAAAATTACCGGCCCTAAAAATAAAGGTATGGTAGTGCTGGTTACCTGCAATATCCAGATAGCATTTACTACTCCAGGATACGCCGTATTAAATGTGCTGACCTGCAAAAAGGTTTTTGTACCGTAAATACCCACAATTATTCCTACGCCTATTAACGCGCCAACTATCATACAGCCGATAACAATCGCGGCCAGCAATAAAAATTGCATACTGGGATGATAGTTCGGCAATCCAGCCCTTTCTTTCATATAAGTTAATATTTGTATTTTTGCAGTGCTTAAAGATAGTCATGTCTGTTAAAATAGGAAATATCGACCTGGGGAATTTTCCGCTGTTATTGGCGCCGATGGAGGACGTGAGCGACCCGCCGTTCCGTTATGTGTGCAAAAAAAATGGCGCCGACATGATGTATACCGAGTTTATTTCGTCGGAAGGATTGATACGCGATGCGGCTAAAAGCCGGCAGAAACTCGATATTTTTGAGTACGAACGCCCGATAGGTATCCAGATCTTCGGCAGCGATATAGAAAGTATGCGTACCGCTACCGAAATTGCTACCCTGGCCGGCCCCGACCTGATGGATATTAATTACGGCTGCCCTGTAAAAAACGTGGCCTGCCGTGGCGCCGGCGCCAGCTTGCTACAGGATATCGACAAAATGGTAGCCATGACCAAAGCCGTTGTTGAAGCTACTCATTTACCTGTAACCGTTAAAACACGCCTGGGGTGGGATGATAACACCAAAAATGTTTACGAGGTTGCCGAACGCCTGCAGGATGTGGGCATCAAGGCTTTAACTATACATGGCCGCACCCGTGCACAGATGTACAAAGGTGTTGCCGATTGGGCGCTGATACGCGACATCAAGAAAAATCCGAGGATAAAAATCCCCATTTTTGGCAATGGCGACATCGATTCTCCCGAGAAGGCCGCCGCATGGCGCATGGAATATGAGGTTGATGGCATGATGATCGGCCGGGCATCGATAGGTAACCCCTGGATATTCCGCGAAATCAAACATTATTTCGCTACCGGCGAGCACCTCGACCCACCTACCATTGCCGAAAGAGTTGAAAATTGCCACATACACCTACAAAAATCAATAGAATGGAAAGGCCCGAAAACAGGCGTTTTTGAAATGCGCAGGCATTATTCCAATTATTTTAAGGGTTTGGATAACTTCAAAGAATTCAGGATGAAACTGGTATCGACAGACAACATCGATGAATTGTACGACCTGCTGCAAGGCATTAGCGACAGGTATTCGTTAGAAATGGCTTAATTATTGAATGCCATTATCCGTGCTTAATTAACGAGAAAAAAAATTTTACCGATTTATAACCGTTTTTATTAGATGGTTTATAGATAAATAGAATTTTTTTTATTTATGTTTGATTTGAAAGTTTTACCACTATGGTTAATACAATTACAGATGGAGTTAAGGTTTCGGTAGAAACTGTTTACCAACCGGAATACTCAAACCCGGCGAACGATCATTTCATGTTTGCCTATAAGATCAATATAGAGAATGTAGGCAATAACACCGTGCAGCTGCTGCGCCGCCACTGGACGATCTTCGACTCGAACGGTACCAAGCGCGAGGTGGAAGGCGAAGGCGTAGTTGGCCAGCAGCCGATTATCGAGCCGGGCCACTCGCACGAGTATGTTTCGGGCTGTAATTTAAAAACCGATACCGGCAGCATGAAGGGCGAATACCAGATGTTGCGCCTGGTTGATAACAACGTGTTTAACGTGAAGATACCCGAGTTTTATCTGATAGCGCCCTATAAATTGAATTGATTAATCAGCACTATCTTCTTCAAAAAACTTAACGGCCCGCATTTAGCGGGTTTTTTGTTGAATAATCCTTAAATAAAATAGTACTATGTATTGCATAATACCATGTTTAATCGTAGCTTTGATTTATCAAACTTAAAAGAACATGAAAAAAGTACATTTATTAATAGCAATAATAGTTTTTGCCCTAACTGCATGCCATCCTGGCCGCCGTACCAGCTTTACTACCAATATCAATGGCCAATACACTAAAGTTGAATATGCAGGCGATATCTCGTTAACCGGCGACCTGAGCGCGATCCAGAATATTTCGCCTGGTGGATACGTGCGATATGAAACCAATGATGAAAAGATTGTTGTAGAGCGCGATTTAACCGGCGACCTGTATTACAGGTATAACGGCGAAAAATTGAATACGTTAAATGCCGATGGCAAAAGGCTGATTGCCTTAGCAGCTAAAGAAATTGCTAAACACAATCATTGATTCAATAAAAAAGCCGCTCCTGATCAGGAGCGGCTTTTTTGCAATTCGTTATTAAGTTTTTTAGATAGTTCCGGTTCCGCTGTCTTTCTCTACTCTAAGCGCGGCGCGTACCGAAGATGGTAAGGCCGAGAAGAAGGTATAGCCAGTAGCTGCTTCAATAGCGGCTGGAGTGGTTAAATACTGTGTCCAATCACTGCTAACAGTATTTAGGTTTGGTACATCAATAGTAATAACACGCGTGGTGGCGGTAATACGGTTTAAGTCGCCGTTACCATTAGGTATCACCACGTAAATTTTCCAGATGTGTGCAGGCACACGTACATGGCCACCATCGATGGTGGTAGCCGAAGCGCCAGATCCGGTACCGCCGGTACCGTAAGTACCCATAATTACGTAAACTTCATCGCCGCTGCCAGTAACAAGCGAGCGCCCGTAATCTTCAAAATTAGCCCAGGTATGTTGGTTGTTGTTTGGCGCCTGTGGTATCATGTTGTCCATCAGGAAGGTAGCTGAGTTTGCTGCAACGGTCGAAGTACGGTCGGCTGAAGGGCAATTATGGCCACGATCAAAACCGGTGCCCGAATAGTCGCTGGCACCTACTTCAAACCAGCCTGAAGGCAGGTTGGTATCCGCGCGGAAATCATCCTGGCGTGCAGTTGAGCCTAATGAAGTTGGGCCTACGTACCAGCTGGTCCAGTTAGGTACACCGGCATCGCGGTTGTACGAGTCGATATAATAAGTATGATCGTACAGATAGTTATTAGGGCTGGTAGTAATGTTGGTTACTGCGCTGCTTGGGTTACCTAACAACATGTTGGTATTGTCGCCAACGGTACCACCGCTGCCACCGCCACTGCCGCTGTCAAAGCCGTTCACGGTAAATTCGTCGATATTGATACGGCCGCTACCACTCAATTTGGCAATTTTGAAGCGTACCGAACCACTATTGTTAACGGTAAAGGTTGCTGTTGATAGTGTTGTTGATGATGTGGTGATGGTTGAACCAACCTGGGTGTATGTTGAACCCGAGTTTGTTGAAACTAAAAGCTCCCAGGTTGAGCTTGCATCACTGCCGAATACCGCGTGTTTTACGGTCACTGTCGAACAACCGGTCACGTTAAAATTCATAGCAATACTACCAGTAGTTTCGATGCGTACCGAATGAGAGCCAACCATCGCATCCGATGTGCTGGTACCAACCAGGGCCAGGTTTAAATCCCAGCTACCGCTGGTAAAAGTTACATTTCCGTCTGCATAAGCGGTTTTGGTACCGGCTTCAAAACCTTCATCAAACGTTTGGGTAACGGTTGAAACATGGTTTTGAAAAGTCGGCGTGGTGGTGAACGGGCTCAACGTTTGATCTGCAACCGGAGCCGAGTTGTCCTTAGAGCAAGAAGCCAGCATGGCCACTGCTACCGGGAGAATAAGTAGTCTTTTTAATTTCATGCGAGGTTTTAGTTTTGATGTTAAATTATACGAAAGTGCAAAGTCAAAAGTTAACTAATTTTTAACAAATTGTTGCTAATATGTTCGCTCAAGTTGTTCTAAGAAAGAATATAGTTATGCACATTTGTTAATTTGAAGAATAATAAAAGGCTGGTGATACTATATTTATATGTAGCTTGGTATTAATTTAATGTAAGCTTATGAGTGCTAACCAACAGACCATCGAGCGGTTTTATATGGCTTTTCAAAAAAAGGATTACGTTACCATGCAGCAATGTTATGCGCAAGATGCGGTGTTTAACGATGCGGTTTTTGTAAACCTCAATGCGAGGCAGGTAAAAGCCATGTGGCAGATGTTATGTAAAAGCAGTGGCGACGACTTTACCGTGGAATACCGGATATTATCCGCAGATGGTGACAAAATAGCCGCCGAATGGACGGCCTGGTACACCTTTTCGGCAACGGGAAATAAGGTGGTTAATCATATTACAGCAAATTTTACCCTGCAAAACGGGGAAATAGTTACGCATACTGATAATTTTAGTTTTTACAAATGGGCCAAACAGGCATTGGGTATACCCGGGATGTTTTTGGGGTGGGCGCCGTTTTTCAGACGAAAAGTGCAAAAATCAGCAGCCAATAGGCTGAGGGTTTATATGGAAAAGAATGGCTTGTAAAGCAAGAAGTCATGCCGAATTTATTTCGGCATCCCACCTACAATTCCTGTATGCTTGTCCTGTGAGTTCCTGAAACAAGTTCAGGATGACTTTTTAGAAAAACTTACGCTCAATCAACTGCACCTGTTGCCTTATCCATTTAGGTGGATAGGTTTGGGCCTCGCTTTTTAGCAGCAATTGCTTTTGCTGGGCAGTAAAGTAAACATCGCGCATCTCATTGTATTTTAAGGTTTGCGCAGCAGCGCATTGTGCTTCCAAAAGCTCATATTCATGTTGTAAGCGCCTGCTTTCCAAGTGTATCGCCTCCATTTCGAGAATGATGTGCAAACCGGCTAGCAGTACTGCACAAAATGAACAGGATATGGCTATGATGGTGTTTTGTGTAGTCAGATAATCAAGCGGGCGCATTAGCATGTTAAATACAGCCGCACCTACCAGTAGTATTGCGCCGCCTATCATAGCAAAGCGGATCAGCGTGATCAGGTCGACCCAGCGCTGATAGGCTTCCTTTTCAATCCTACAGGCCAGCTCCTTCTGCTTCAGCAGTTCAACCATCTTATTAAAATCCTCTTGTGTGGCCATATTGCTTTTCTGTTTCCTAAATTAAGTATTTTAAACCTATCTATACGTTTAAACCTTCATCAGGTTTCCAAAAATTATGCCTGTTCTTCCCATATCTGGCATAAGTTGAGGATGGTAAGCACGGCTTTCTGCATGTCCTGAACCGATACCCACTCGTGCTTGCCATGAAAAGCATGTTCGCCGGCAAAAATATTAGGACAGGGCAACCCCATAAACGATAACCGCGAACCATCCGTTCCGCCGCGTATGCTACGTAGCCTGGGTTCCATGCCGGCACGCTTAATAGCTTCCATACCGTTTTCAACAATTTTCGGGTGCTGATCCAAAACCTTTTTCATGTTGCGGTACTGGGCTTTGATATCCAAACGATAAGTAGCGCCCGGATATTGTTGTAATACTTCCTCGGTTATGCTTCTGATCGCATCGGTGTGCTGCTGCAGTTTGTCATCGTCAAAATCACGGATAATGAACTCGATCTTCGCTTCCTCAACGAGCCCGCTGATGCCAACCGGGTGCACAAAGCCCTCTTTACCCGATGTACCTTCGGGCGAAAGATCGAAAGGTAGTTTAGCAGCGATATTTCCTGCAATTTTAATGGCGCTTTGCATTTTGCCCTTAGCGAAGCCCGGGTGAGCGCTGATGCCGTGAATGGTTAGCTCGGCCCCATCGGCACTGAAGGTTTCATTTTCGATGGTTCCGGCGCTTTCGCCATCGATAGTATAGCAAACATCAGCGTCTAATTTTTTCAGGTCGGCTTTATCAACGCCACGGCCTATCTCTTCATCCGGCGTAAACAATATCCTGATTTTGCCATGTTTAATTTCGGGATGATTGATCAGTTGATAACATGCATCCACAATTTCGGCCAGGCCTGCTTTATTATCAGCTCCGAGCAAAGTAGTTCCGCTTGCTGTTATCACATCGTTGCCTATCTGATTTTCCAGGTCCGGGTGTTCGCTCATGCGGATAACCTGGCTGTTGTCATCGGGCAATATGATATCATGGCCCTGATAATCTTTATGCACGATGGGTTTTACGCCAAAGCCGCTGCAATCGGGCGAGGTATCCATGTGCGAGCAAAAACAAACTACCGGCACATTTTTTTTGTTGGTATTGGTATCAATTGTAGCATAAACGTAACCAAATTCGTCTAAATGCGTATCACGGATACCTATGGCTTTTAATTCATCAACCAAAATTTTACCCAGATTTTTTTGTTTATCAGTTGACGGACAGGTAGAAGATGCCGGATCTGACTGTGTGTCCACAATAACGTACCGTAAAAATCGTTCTGCTACTGTATAGTTAAAATCAGAATTTTTTAAAGAAGACATGATAATATCAAATGAAACTTTATTTTTGGTAAACTTAGCAAAAAATATAAGTGATGTTTTTTAAAACATTGTTTACAATATAAAAACCCATATTTTGAAAAGATTTATACTCCTTGTCCTATTTATACAAGCCGCCGTTTTTACCGCTAAAGCGCAGCTTGGGTTCAATTATTCGCAGTACACCATGGGTTTAGGCATCGATTATATCAAGGCCTCAACCAGTGTTCCGAACCAATTATCGTATCCGGCTTTCCATTTTAGCGCGGGGTATAACGTTAGCCCATACACTACGTTTAGTCTCGAGTTTCAGTTTGGTACTTTATCGGGTGGGTTTGATAAATACTATTCGGATGCTGTTGCCGCGCTCGACCCAACAAAATCTTCATACGATTCCTTGTATCATGCGATAACTACCAATTATTTAAAAACAGATCCATACACACTGAATTATACCAATCACTTCCAGATGGTGAATCTGCATGCCGATATGGGCCTTGGCGAGATATTTGATTTTGACGACGATAGCTGGAAAAGCTATTTGAAAGATATTTACATTGGTACCGGTGTTGGTATGATATTCAACAACATTTCGGACAATCACTCACGCCTTAGCTACGACTCTACTTACTACATAGGCGGCAGCGATAAAAGCCAGAATATAGTGATACCGGCACGTATAGGTTATCAATATAAAATTTATAACTCATACGATATTCCGTCAATCATCCTGGAAGTAGGCTATCAACGAAACTTTGTACTTGGTTACGGTTTGGATGGCTTTGCCGATCCGGTTGTGATAAAACAGCAGGAAAGTTACAGCGGGTTCCATTTTAGCCTTAAATTTAACTTCGGTAATATAACGTCCTGGCGAAAGTCGTTCCATTAACGCTGTTTCCGCAAATTTGTTTCTTGTTTTTTCCCACGCGCAATGTGGGATTGTTTAAAACTATTGCATCAGTTTACAGTGGAAATTGATAATTTTCGCCCTGTTAATTTTGATATTGCCACCGTATGCGTTTTCTCTCAAAAAACATTTTTCTCTTTACCGTCTTACTGATCTCAATACAAGCCTGCTCTTCTAACAACAGCAATAAAACCGCCGAAACAGCTGCTGCCAATGCCACTTCTTCGACACCTATGGACACCTCGATATTGAAGTATGACCCTGTACATGCCGATAAGCGTATTGATGATTACATGCAAAACCTGCACCTGCACTCGGGTTTTAATGGCAACGTATTGGTGGCCAAACAAGGGAAGATAGTTTACGAAAATGCTTTTGGCTGGGCTGACTATCCCAATCAAAGTAAGCTTACCCTTAATTCGCAGTTTGAACTGGCTTCCATCAGCAAAACAATGACGGCTACTGCCATATTGCAGTTAATGGAACGTGGCAAACTGAAGCTTTCCGATTCGGTGCAGCGCTTCTTTCCTAATTTTCCCTACCATGGGGTTACCATCCGCATGCTGCTCACACACCGGTCGGGTTTACCTAACTACGTATACTCTATCGATGATGTTTTCCGTAAAGAGCACCGCGATCAGAAAAAAGGGATTACCAACCAGCAGATGATGGATTTGCTGGCCCAATACAAACCAGCACGTTATAACGTTCCCGATAAGGGATATCACTATAACAACTCTAATTTTATGGTGCTTGGTTCCATTATAGAAAAAGCCGCGCAAATGCCCTACGCACAATATATGATGAAAAATGTTTTCTTGCCTGCGGGCATGTATCATACCAATGTATACTCAAAGGCCAGTTATGACAAAATCCCTACTAAGGTGCTGGGGCACGACCGTAATAGCTGGCGGTATTCGGTAGCACAAAACTACCTGGACGGCCCCGTAGGCGACAAAGGCATTTACAGCACCGTTGGCGACCTTTTTATGTTTGACCGCGCCCTGCGCGCCGGTAAACTAATTAAACAATCAACACAAGACTCGGCTTATACCAATCGTGTTCCGCTAAAAAACGGGCATTTTGGTTATGGTTACGGCTGGCATTTATTTGAAGGGCCCAACCAAAAAGTGGTTTACCATACCGGCTGGTGGCATGGCTACCGCCATAACTTTTTGCGCGATATGAAGGAGGATGTAGTGATCATATTGCTGGATAACATGGCAAACGGCAGTTTGCTGCATTTGGATGACCTGTTTAAAATGACAGGCATGCCCGTAGTACGCGCCGGGGCCTATGGCCGGGATGGCGGGGAAGAAGATGAACAGACCCGGGCACCCGCAGCAACCAAGGAGAAGAAAAAGGCGGCCACAGCGAAACACACTAACTCGAAAAAACATAAATCCGCTAAACATTAACCGTTTAAAAAATGTTCTGTTAAATAAGCGGGATCAATACTATAACCATCTTGGATAAACGATATGTTCGATAAACTATTAGAAGCACAGCAAAAAGCAGGCGAAGTAAAAAAACGTTTGGATGCTATTACGGTAACAGGTTCGGCTGGCGGCGGTGTGGTTGTGGTTACAGCTAATGGTAACAAGCAGATACAATCGGTAAAAATAGACCCTATAGTTTTAAAAGAGGGCGATATCGAAATGCTGGAAGATGTGATATTGACGGCCATTAACCAGGCTTTGGAGCAGGCTGAGAATATCGCCCAAAGTGAAACCGCCGCCATGACCAAGGAAATGCTGGGCGGAATGGGTGGCTTGGGCGCATTATTCGGCAAGTAAGATTAACCGTTTGTTAATACGGCAGCCTTATCTTTATATCGAATAACAAATACATATCTATTAACAACTGACCATCTATGAAATTAACCTATTATGGCCAATCGTGCTTTCAGCTCGATATCAATGGTATCAAGGTTCTGTTCGATCCATTCATCACTCATAATCCACTGGCTAAGGATATCGACATTAACAGCCTTAAACCCGGCTATATTTTACTGAGCCACGGCCACGGCGACCATATTGCCGACCTGGTAACTATCCAGAAAAACAGCGGCGCGCAGGTTGTTTGCATTGCCGATATTGTGAGCTGGTTAAATAAGCAAGGTGTGGAAAAAGCTACCGGTATGAACATTGGTGGTAACTTTAAAATGGAGTTTGGCAATGTAAAAATGGTAGTGGCTATACACTCAAGTAGCCTGCCTGATGGATCATACGGTGGCAATCCGGCTGGTTTTGTAATCACTACTGCCGATAAAAAAATCTATTTTGCCGGTGACACCGCTTTAACCTACGATATGAAGTTGCTGGCCGATGATAACCTCGACTGGGCCATATTACCAATAGGCGATTATTACACCATGGGTGTTGATGATGCCATTAAAGCCGCCGGTTTTGTAAACTGCAAAAACGTAGTGGGCATACATTACGATTCATTCCCGGCTATTAAGATCGATAAGGAAGAAGCGAAGGCCAAATTCAATAAGACAGGGCTAAAACTCAGCCTGCCGGCCATTGGCGAAACGATAGAATTATAAAGAGAAAAAGCCCCGAAATTTTCGGGGCTTTCTCTTTTTATTGGCTTTATTTACTTAAATAACCGTACCATCAGGTATCACGGCACGCTTTTTAAGTACTACAATGCCATCCATAACAGTATACTTGTCGTAATCGCCGTTAGGCAGCGGGTCGCCGCAATTGATCTTCACATCGTTACCGATATAGCAGTTTTTATCAATAATGGCGTTTTTAATATGGCAGCGGTCGCCGATACCCATTATAGGGGTACCGTTTTCTCTCGACTGTGCGATCTGTTCAAGCGTTTGATAATTATCGCTACCCATAATATAGCAGCTCTCGATAAGCGTATCGAAACCAATGCGGGCACGAATACCGATCACCGAACGGGTTATCTCTTTCGCGTTAATGATGCAACCATCGGCAATGATGGCGCGGGTAAGTTTTGAGCCTGATATTTTCGACGGCGGCAGCATACGCGACCGGGTGTAGATATGGTTTTTATCGAACAGGTTAAACTTCGGGATATCATCGGTTAGCTCAAGGTTGGCCTCGAAAAATGACGGGATGGTACCGATATCTTCCCAATAGCCTTCGTACTGATAGCTTAATACCTTATGATTGTTGATAGATTGCGGGATGATCTCTTTACCGAAATCGGTACGCTCGTTCCCCTGCAGCAGATCGTACAGTACTTTGCGGTTAAATACATAGATACCCATCGATGCCAGGTAATCGCGCCCCTGCTGTTCCATTTCAGCGCCCACGTCCGATTTCAGGTATTCAAAATCGGTTTTAGGCTTTTCAACAAACTGGGTGATCCATTTATTTTCGTCGGTTTTTAATATGCCGAAGCCGGGCACATCCTTAGCCGTTACCGGGATTGTCGCTATAGAAATATCAGCCTTATTTTTTTCGTGCTGATCTATCATCTCCATAAAATCCATCTGGTAAAGCTGGTCGCCCGAAAGAATGAGCACATAGTCAAACTCGTAAACCGACATGTGGTGCAAGCTTTGCCTAACCGCATCGGCCGTGCCCTGAAACCAGGCTACGCTGGTGGGCGTTTGCTCGGCTGCCAAAATATCAACAAAAGCGCTGCTGAAATTGCTGAAATGATAGGTGTTTTTAATATGCTTGTTTAACGACGCCGAATTGAACTGGGTAAGTACGAATATGCGGTTAATGCCCGAGTGCAGACAGTTGGAGATAGGTATATCAACCAGGCGGTATTTACCGGCGATAGGTACCGCGGGTTTTGACCGTGAAGCTGTAAGCGGGAACAGGCGGCTTCCCTGGCCACCTCCCAGAACTATGCACATTACTTTCGATGTCATTGTCATAAGATATTATAATTAAAGGCTTTCATATAGTTGTATGTATTCTCTTGCTGATTTATCCCACGAAAAATCGAGCTCCATCATGCGTTTGCGTATCAGTTTTAAATGCGGGGTATTGGCGTAAAGCGCTATGGCCCTGCTAACGGCAACACAAGCCTCGTCGGCGCTGATATTGTTGAAAGTGATGCCGTAGCCATGTTCGTTACCAAAATCGATAACAGTATCGCGCAGGCCGCCGGTGCTGCGTACAATGGGTACGGTGCCATAACGTAACGAGTAAAGCTGGTTCAAGCCGCAAGGTTCAACGCGGGATGGCATTAACAGAAAATCGCCCGAGGCATAAACCTGGTGCGCCAGTTCTTCGTTGTAGCCTATGTATACAGCACACTCTCCGGCAAATTGTTCCTGTAGTTGTTGCAGCTCCAGTTCCAGGCCGGCTTCACCCGAACCTAAGATCATAAAACTCAGCTCATCTTTATGTTTATCCAGGCTTTTGCGGATGATCGTTGGTATCAGATCAGCCCCTTTTTCATCAACCAGCCGGCCGATGAATACCACCAGGGGTTTATCCGGAGAGAGACCGAACTTCTCGCACAAGGCGTCCTTATTTTCTTTTTTACCCTTATCAACAATTTTAGTGTGGTAGTTTTTTACCAGCATCGGGTCGGTTTCGGGGTTCCATACCTGGGTATCTATGCCGTTGATGATACCGCGTCCCTTTTGCCCTTCGGTGTAGAACAAATACTCTAAACCGTTAGATTGTATGGTTAGCTCGTGCAGGTAGGTAGGCGAAACGGTGGTATACTTCCATGCACATTTTACAGCCGATGCCAATGGGTTAATACCGCCGCGCCAGTCTAACAAACCGGTGCTTTTCGGGTCAACCTCGGGTAGATAATTAAATTTATCCCAGCTAAAGGCGCCATGATATTGCCCGTTATGAATGGTTAATACGGTTGGGATATGCGATATGCGTCGGTATAAGGCCGAGTGATAAAGCAGAAATGGCACCAGCCCGCTGTGATGATCGTGGCAATGAATAACATCGGCAGTTTGCTGCGACCAGTTGAGCCAATCTAAAAACGCCAGTTGAAAAAACACGAACTGTTCGGTTTCATCCGGGTAACTGTAAATATTCTCGCGGTCGAGCAAACCGGGAGCTTTGATGAGATACAGCGGAAAGCCGAGTTTATCGGTTTGTTCCTTCAGCACCTGGAAATCGTAGCGGCGATCGCCCAACTTTGTCGAAGCTTCGAAAACTATATCAAATTGGTTTTCGCGGGTAAACTTACGGTCGTAAAAAGGCATCACTACTGAAGTATCGAGCCCGGCATTATTCAGATATTTGGGTAAAGCGCCAACAACATCGCCCAGGCCGCCAACTTTGGCCACGGGATAACATTCGGCACTGAGGTGGAAAATTTTCATTTAGCGCAATTTGTTTTTGTTAGCGGTAAAAAAGCTATCACTACAGATTAAACATGGGGGAACTGTGTAAAATCACCGTCGTGATGGAGCAATCAGCTATTATTATGGCATTAAATTAGGCAAACATAATCTAAGTTAATAACCAAATTGCACGAAAATGTTTTTGCGGAATATTTTTATTCCAAATTCAAAAAAACAGACGTTTGCGTATGATTAATGAGCCTAAACCAGCTTTTTTCCTAAAGTTTTCATACTAAAAAGTCAACCCAAAAGTGGCTGGCGAAACTTAATGCGCCTCGAGCCAGTTACTGCCTACACCAACTTCAACAACAATGGGCACAGCTGTTTTGATAGCGTTTTTCATGTTTTCGATAATGATTGGCTTTACCTGTTCTACCTCGTTTTTATGTACGTCAAAAACCAACTCGTCATGCACCTGCATCGTCATGCGCGAATCGAATTTGCGGGCCTTAAACTCCTTGTGGATATTGATCATGGCGATTTTGATCATATCGGCAGCCGAGCCTTGTATGGGCGCGTTGATGGCGTTTCGTTCGGCAAAACCACGTACGGTTTGATTGGCCGAATTGATATCGCGGAGATAGCGACGACGGCCCATCAGGGTTTGTACGTAGCCGTTTTCGCGGGCAAAGTTCATGGTATTGCTCATGTATTGTTTTATGCCCGGATATTGTGCGAAGTATTGCTCGATGATCTCGGCAGCTTCCTTACGTGGGATGCCCAGATTTTGCGATAAACCAAACGCCGATTGCCCATAAATAATACCGAAGTTAACCGCTTTGGCATTGCGGCGCATAGTGCTGTCCACCTCTTCGAGGGTTTTGCCATACACCTTGGCTGCGGTAGCGGTATGGATATCGATGCCCTGGGTAAAAGCATCCATCATGTTAGCATCTTTGCTTATTTCGGCAATGATACGCAGCTCTATCTGCGAGTAATCTGCAGATACGATCACATGATCATCGTTACGTGGGATAAAAGCCTTACGCACCTCGCGGCCCCGCTCGGTACGGATTGGGATGTTCTGTAAGTTGGGGTTAACCGAGCTTAAGCGACCCGTAGCGGCCACCGCCTGGTTGTATGAGGTATGCACGCGCCCTGTTTTAGGATTTACCATCAGCGGCAGTGCATCCACGTAGGTTGATTTCAATTTTTGCAACTGACGGAAATCCAGGATGTCGCGCACGATATCGCTTTTGGCAGCCAGCCCCATCAGCACGTCCTCGCCGGTTTGGTACTGGCCGGTTTTGGTTTTTTTGGCTTTGGGGTCGAGCAATAGTTTTTCGAACAATACCTCGCCTAATTGCTTTGGCGAGGCGATATTGAATTTAACACCGGCTTTTTCGTAAACTGTTTTTTCGAGTTTGGCGATGTCGGTTTCCAGCTCTTTGGAGAATTCTTTCAGGGTATCATGATCTATGCGCACGCCTTCAAACTCAATATCGGCCAGGGCGTATATCAGCGGGTTCTCGATCTCGTTAGCCAGTTTATCGCCATTAACCTGTTTTAATTTGGGCTCGAAAACTTCTTTAAGCTGTAAGGTGATATCGGCATCTTCGGCGGCGTATTCGGCTATTTTGCTGATTTCGACATCGCGCATGTTGCCCTGGTTTTTACCTTTGGCGCCGATGAGCGTGGTGATGGATACGGGCGAGTAGCCCAGGTAATTTTCAGATAATACATCCATACCATGCCGCGTATCAGGATCGATGATATAATGCGCCAGCATCGTGTCGAACAGTTCGCCCTGCATGGCTACGCCGTAATATTTGAGCACCAGCATATCGAACTTAATATTCTGCCCTATTTTACCGATGGCTGGGTTTTCGAACACCGGTTTAAACTCGTCGACTATCGGTTGTATTAAATCGCAGTCGGCTGGTACAGGTACATACCAGGCCTCGCCTTTTTTTATGGAGAACGACATGCCTACCAGGTCGCATTGGTTGGCGTCGGTACCGGTGGTTTCGGTATCAAAACAGATGCTTTTTTGTGCACTTAATATTTTGATCAGCTCCGCGCGTTTTTCAGGGGTATCGGCTAAATGGTAAGTATGTTCGGTATTGCTGATGTTTTTTGCAGCGGTAAGTGGTTCTTCGTGTATGTCGGTTACGTCGACTGTTAAAGTTGCGGCAGCGCGGCCATCCTCTACCGGCTGACCGAACAGATCAGTTTGTATGCTTACGGTCTTAGTTTCGGTAATGCTGAAACCTTCGCCAAAAACGCGCCGGCCCAGGGTACGGAACTCCAGCTCGGCAAAAAGTGGCTCCAACAGGTCGCGGCTTGGGTCGCACATTTCTAACCCGGCCTCATCCAGTTCAACCGGCGAATTCAAATTAATGGTCGCCAGCTTTTTGGATAATATACCTTGTTCAGCAAATTGTTCTACATTTTCCTTCAGCTTTCCCTTCAGTTCGTGGCTGTTTGCGATGATATTCTCGACCGAGCCATATTGTTTGATCAATTGCTTGGCGGTCTTTTCGCCTACGCCGGGAATACCGGGAATGCCATCAACCGCATCGCCCCAAAGGCCCAGAATGTCGATCACCTGTTCCGGGCGCTCGATCTCCCATTTTTGGAGCACCTCTTTTACGCCCAGTATTTCCATATCGTTACCCATGCGTGCCGGTTTGTAGATAAAGATGTTTTCGGAAACCAACTGTGCAAAATCTTTGTCAGGCGTCATACAATAAACCTGGTAGCCTTGTTTTTCAGCCTTTTTAGCCAGGGTGCCGATGATATCATCTGCCTCAAAACCATCCGAAGTAATGAGCGGAATATTAAATCCTAAAATAACACGGTATATAAAAGGTATAGCGGCTGCCAGATCTTCGGGCATGGCCTGGCGGTGGGCTTTGTAAGCTTCAAATTCGGTATGGCGTTCGGTTGGTGCTTCGGTATCAAAAACAACGGCCATGTGGGTTGGCTTTTCCTTCTTTAAAACATCAAGCAGGGTATTGGTAAAACCCATCACAGCCGACGTATTGATGCCTGTTGAGGTAAAACGCGGAGTTTTACTTAACGCAAAATGAGCCCGGTAAATGAGGGCCATACCATCTAATAAAAAAAGTTTCTTCATGATTATTTGATTACACCGATTTGTTGGTGATTGCACCGATTGATTTTATGGTTCACCGACACGATATTCCAAAGTTAGCAAACGGGCTTTATCTGCGAAATCAATTCTGCAAAATCGATATTAACTGTTGGTTTTAATAAAAGGAGCATTCGGGCATATTGCTGTATTGGTTAAACTTATTATTTTGCGCGGCAGAACCTTTAATTGAAAATATAATTTTACTTTTATGATAATTTAAACCACACTATTTACAGGTTATGCACAAACTTATACAACAAAAGCGCCTGTTAGCCGCATTATTATTAATCGTAAATGCTTTATCATTTTCGGCCTGTAAAGTACAGCTTATCTCGGCCTATGATGATGCTATCCATACGCAAATTACCACCGCATCTAAAGATATCGATACTTTTTATACGCAAATGCTGGCAACAACAACCCAGGGCAGTACGGCCAGGCAGTACAGTAATTATGCCTCCGCATACGCCACTATCGAGGTTGAATTGCGCCAGTTATATACCATAAACAGCACCCGTGCAAAAAATGCGCAGCAGGATACCATTTGCAAGCTGACACTAAACCAATGGCTCAAATACGAAGCCATGCATAAAGGTACAGGCAACGGTACGCTGATGGATTTCCAGATTACATTGAACCGCGATTTTATGCTGGCTAAAATGCAGGCCATGGAAGTTTCTGAGCGTGTAAAGATGCTGGGCGCGAGCCAGACTGCAACTACCAATACTACTAACCAATAAACTTATTAGATTATGGGATTTGATATTTCGGCAACATTGCAAAGCATGGAAGGCGCTGTTAAAAACACAGTAACCACAGCCTGGCCACAGGCGCAAGCTATATGGGCATCGTTTGAGCAAACCAATAAAAATATCCTGGCCGATATGGCCACAGCAACTATTAGCGGACAAATGAGCAAAGCCGAGTTGCAATCATATTTGGATGATATGAAAACCACCTTGCAGGCTCAATTATTGGCTACCGAAATAATGGCCCTCGCCGTAGCGCAGGCAGCCGCTAACGCAGCCTTAGATATATTTTGGGCGGCGGTGAACGCAGCTATTCCCACTATTTAAAGGCACAGGTATCAATATGATCGTTAACCATGCCGGTAGCCTGCATGTGCGCGTAGCATATCGTGGTGCCGAAGAATTTAAACCCGCGCTTTTTCATATCCTTGCTTATGGCGTCGGATAGTTCGGTGCGCGCCGGGATATCGCCCATGCCTGTTACTTTGTTTTTGACAGGCTTGCCACCGGGCATAAAGCCATACAGGTATTTATCGAATGAACCGAACTCTTTTTGTACCGCGATAAACAATTTGGCGTTGTTGATAGCGGCCAAAATCTTTAAACGGTTACGAATAATGCCTTCATCGTTCATTAAGCGCTCTACATCCTTTTCATCAAACCTTGCCACCTTTTCTACATTAAAATTGGCAAACGCCTTGCGGTAACCTTCGCGACGGCGTAAAATGGTGATCCAGCTTAAGCCTGCCTGCGCGCCTTCCAAAAGCAAAAACTCGAATAAAACCTTATCATCGTGTACTTCTTTACCCCATTCTTCGTCGTGATATTTGATATAGAGCGGGTCGGTACCACACCAGGCGCAACGCGTTAGTTGATTGGTTGATTGGTTCATTGGGCGAATTGTTTTATCGCTGCAATATAATAATTTACTAATAAAATTAGCAAGTTATTATAAAAAAATGACTCAAGACTCAAAACTCCGGACTCAAGACTAATCCCTCAACCACGCCCAACGCTTCGCCCAATCCAGAAATATAGCATTGCGCCATTTTAAGATGGTTTTGGCGCCTTGTAGTTTGCCATCGAATAGCTTTGGATCGGCGCTGTCGGTATACCAGTTATTACCCAGCTTATAGTCGGTTACGCGGGGCTTACCGGGCCAGATATTATCCACTACAAATTGCCCGTTCTGTTCAGTAAAACCGGGTATTGGCGATGTAATATTATAGTTTAACGTTTCTGACTGTTTGGGGCAATAACGCACCACATAATCGCCGTTGCCCAGGTAATAGCCGGCCCAGGTTTGTACGCCTATTTTTGCCTTTACCGTCATGGTAATGCAGGCCGAATCGGCGGGGATGTTGGAGACCGGACCTTTAAAATGAAATTCCATCACCCCGCAAACGGTGGTCGTATCGGCAATGGTGGTATTGCGGTGGTAAATCATGCGCGGGCTATGGTTGAATTTAACAAAGCTGCCGCCCCAGCTTTCTTTAAAAGGATCGTTCGGGTCGCCATCCATCATGTAGAGCAAGGTTGGTGTATCGCCCATTTTGGGTACGCCTTTGTAATAGTTTTTAAAATCTTTGCCCAAATACCCTGCGCCACGAATGTACCGGTCATAGTAATCATCGCTCTTTAAGCTATCCGGCGCTTCGCTGTTGGAGAAGAAACCATAATACGAACTGTTGTTCTCAATAAACCAAAGGTTCGGGAAGTTTTGGGCGATGTAAGCGTAACTATTGGCGCTCCATTTTTTGTTCGGCCCGCCTATCCAGTAAACGCGAATATTGGGCGCGATAGACGGATCGTCATGCAGTGCCTGGGCAATATCTTCCAAGCCGCCCCAGCCCAATATCCAAAGTGGCTGCGTGCTCTTCTTTTTTGCGCATTTCATGATCCAGTTAGATCCTTCTGTAGGTTTACCATAACCAACGTATGGCGCCGCGCCCTGCCTGCCTTGTTTGGCGATAGCGCGCAAAGCATCCGGCGAAGGATAGTTGCTGATGTGCTTTATGAGTTTGGGCAGATCTTTTTCGTACAGGTCGATCATCGTCAAAATGTTCTGTTTGGTGCCATGACCGTAAGAAGGCGATGAAACCAGGCCCTCTGTTTGAAACAACTCGCTGTACATTAAAAAATGCGCCATCGACTGATTATCATCCGGGTCGGTGCCGCCGATATCGGTGCTGATCAGTATGCGTGGTTTAACGGGTACGGGCTTTTGGGCATACAGAAACAGGGGTAGATAAATGGCTAAAAGGAATATCGTTTTTTTCAAAGCGGTGGGGTGTATTGATGTAATCTCTGCGTAATATACAATGTAAACTCATTTATATTGCAGTGGATTGGGAATCTGTAACCAACCCGAATCTGTTTACTTTCTGTTTTTGCAGGATATCGATGACCTGCCTGATGATTGGATATGAAACATGTTTATCGGCTTTTATCGTAATTAACAATGCCCTGCCATTTACAGCAGCATCTGCTTTCCTTGCTTCTAATATCCAGTTATATAACTCGCTATTATTACCTGTATAAGGTATGCCTGGGCGGTCTACAGAAGCATCCCACTCATCGTATTGATTGTCATATATTTTCAAGCTACCAATAGGTGCGCCGATTATGGGACTTTCTAAGAACTTGATTGTTTCATCGTTTGAAAACCGCACCCCATACTTTTGAGCCATTGCTGATAAGGTTACTTTACGGGCACTGTCACAATTTACGAATTGAAACATAACCTTATTTTCAGCTATGTATATTATCCCATAATCATAACGTCTAAAGGCTGTACAAACATTGGGCTCTTTTGTTGTGGGCGTTTCAATTTTGAGAGGCTCCCATTGTTCAAAATGAGATACAGAAATGAAGAAAACCAGCATTAAAAAAGCGATATCACACAACCCAGCCATGTCTACCGATAGATTTTTATGAAGCTTGAGTTTAGTTTTGCGCATGTTGATGATCTTAGTTAAAGTTACCAATAACTAATAAACCAAACAATACTAATTATACCTCGTTCAACTCATCCCAATACTCCACTGCCCGGCGGTAATGCGGGATAACTATCGAGCCGCCTATCAGGTTGGCGATCATGAAAACCTCGTTCATTTCATTGCTGTTTACGCCGGCCTCGTGGCATTTACCCAGGTGATATTTAATGCAATCGTCGCAACGGAGCACCATACTGGCTACCAGGCCCAGCATTTCTTTGGTTTTTACATCCAATGCGCCATCGGCATAGGTGGTGGTATCCAGCGCGAAGAAACGTTTGATATTGGTATTAGCGGTTTCCATTATCCTATCGTTCATTTTAGTGCGATAGGCTTCAAATTCGTTGATCAATTTTCCCATGGGTGTTAATGATTGAAGGATGGAGTTTTGAAGGATGAATGTGTAGAAGTTTAATAGCCGTCCATCAGTTCTTTGGCCGGATCCCAAAGTAATTGTTTAAAGTTTTTTACTTCGTCGTTTTCTACTTCAACGCCTTCATTCTCGAGCATTTGCTGCATCAGGGTTGGCGTGGCGAAATGAAAACGCCCGGTGAGCATACCGCGGCTGTTTACTACGCGATGCGCGGGAACCGGTGGGTGCAAACCGCCGGCGTGCAGCATAGCGTAACCTACCATTCGGGCAGTGCCGGCAGTGCCCAAAAATTTAGCAATAGCGCCGTATGATGTTACGCGTCCATACGGTACCAGCCGGGCAACCTGGTAAACCTTATCATAAAATGATTCTTCGGCCATATGTATCACTCGAATGAAAACTTAACGTAATTGATGTTTTTATTATCCTTTAAATATTTACGCTCGTAATAGGTTTTGATAGACAGTACCTCATCGGCCAGGGACGAGTTGTACAAATCTTCTGTTTGGCCATGATTTTTTAAGCCTAGTGCTGCTATTGTTTCAACAGTGTAGGCGTGCAAGCCATCATTATCCGTTTTAAGATGAACAATGCCGCCAGGGTTGAGTATTTGTTTATACTTTTCTAAAAAACGCGGCGAGGTAAGGCGTTTTTTTTCGCGGCTTAACTGGGGCTGCGGATCGGGGAAGGTGATCCAGATCTCGTCAACCTCGCCCGGAGAGAAATAATCGGTGATATTCTCGATCTGTATCCTTAAAAAGCCAACGTTGTTAATAGCCTCTTCCAGTGCGGTTTTGGCGCCACGCCAAATGCGGTTGCCTTTATAATCAATACCTAAAAAATTCCTTTCAGGGAACATTTGCGCCAGGTTTACCGTGTACTCGCCTTTGCCGCAGGCCAGCTCCAGCACCAGTGGATGACCGTTCTTAAAAAAGCCGTTGCTCCATTTGCCGGCCATTGGTTTGCCTTCATCAAGCTGTAATACGTTCGCGAAACCGGCAACCTCTGCAAAACGTTTTAATTTATCTTTACCCACCTGTTTGTTATAAAAATGCAAAATTAACTATTATTAGTTACCCTTAAATATCAGAGTTCATATATTTGGGGCAAATAGCTGAATTTTGGAAAAAGACGCGAAAATCTATATCGCCGGACACCGTGGAATGGTGGGGTCCGCTATACACCGCAAGCTGATAAAAGAGGGGTTTACAAATTTTATAACAAGATCTTCTTCAGAGCTCGATCTGCGTAATCAACAACTTGTAACAGATTTTTTTAAGGAACATAAACCCGATTATGTGTTTTTGGCGGCGGCAAAAGTAGGGGGTATTATCTCAAACAACACCTATCGCGGACAGTTTTTGTACGAAAACCTTCAGATACAAAACAACGTCATCCATAACTCGTATCTCAATGGGGTAAAAAAGCTGTTATTTTTAGGTTCGAGCTGTATTTACCCTAAAATGGCGCCGCAGCCTATAAAAGAGGAGTATTTACTGACCGGCTCGCTTGAAGAAACAAACGAACCTTATGCTATCGCCAAAATAGCCGGCATTGAAATGTGCGACGCTTATCGTGCTCAGTACGGATGCAACTATATTTCGGTAATGCCTACCAATTTATATGGCTATAACGATAATTATCATCCGCAAAACTCGCATGTATTACCGGCGTTGATCCGCCGTTTTCATGAGGCCAAAATGGGCAATGCACCAACAGTTACCATTTGGGGTACAGGTACCCCCTTGCGCGAATTTTTATTTGCTGATGACCTGGCCGATGCCTGCTATTATTTGATGCAGAATTATAATGAACCGCGACTGATCAATATAGGATCGGGCAAGGAGTTGACCATTAAGGATCTGGCACTACTGGTGAAAAAAATTGTCGGTTATGAGGGTGACATCGATTTTGACCATACTAAACCGGATGGCACACCACGTAAACTAATGGATGTTTCGAAATTACACAACAAGGGCTGGCACCACAAAATTGAGTTGGAAGAAGGGATAGAACTGGCTTACCAGGATTTTTTGGAGAGAAAGTTCCCCGTAGCATAAAAGATCAGGAGGTTTCGCTTAATGGCGGTATCCCATAATCAACCGGTTTTTTATTTTTTTTACTGAACCATTTTTGCGGATTGATCGATTTTATCGTGTCCCAAACGGAAGCCAGGTTTTTTTCGTTGATGTAACCCGATGCCGATTGCGACAGCATACCCACAACGGCTTTGATAATGAAGTTTGATTTACGGAAGATAGTTTTATTTAAAGCAAAAGGCAATATAAAACGCGAAACCAGGCTGATGATGTCATCAGCCTTAAAAATCCCACCCAGACCTTTATCGACGCCTAATCCCGACAGTGCCGTATTGATAATTGCCGACGGGCTACTGAAATGCTTTTTAATAGCGGCTTCCTGCTCGGTTTTTACAAGTTGCAGACGGGCTATTTCGTTACGCAGGTCGGTAATGTTATTAATGGGCTCGCTCATTGCTCAGGAGTGGATCTTTCCTTTAAAAGTTTACGGATCAGGAAGTTGATGATGCGCGGTTCGATAAACCTGCGTTTAGTTTTTGAAACAATAATTGCTGTTAACAGGTACAATAAGGTTACACAACCAAAGCCTTCCCAATACGAGCCTAGCGCGCTGCCCAAAAACAAGGCCAGGGTTAATGTGGCAAAAAATAGGGTAAAGGCAATACAGATTAGCACAAAAACTTCGGTTATCAGGCTGGCAGAAAAGGATGTGCCTTTTTCAATAGCCTGGTAACGGGCTAGTTTAATACGGGTTTCGATGTATTGCTTAAGCTGGTCGGTTAAACCGGGCTTGGCCTCTTTGGTTTCTTCCATAGTTGCAGGTATAATAATGCCTGGCTTAAAAAACCAGGCATTATTTTATTTATGCGTGCTCAACATCATCAGCATGATACTCGGCCTCAACATCCTTCAATTTCGATTTGAAGTTGCTCATCACTTTGTCTTTCATGTTGGTCAGGTTGTCAATTTCGGCCGCGGCGGTCTCTTTGATCGAATCGCCCAGGTTTTTTAATGATTCCGACAGTTTATCACGGGTTTCTGACCCGGCGTCGGGTGCAAACAAAATGCCTAAGGCTGCGCCGGCTGCAAGGCCCGCAAGCAGGGCAACTACTACTTTTGTGTTATCGCTCATGATATTGATTTTAAATGATTAAAGTTTAGTGTAAAATTATGATCGCCAAAATAATAATATTTACTTAAATAACGCCATTATCGCAGCTTTGTTTCAAATACTATTCGTCAAGTTCGGTATTTGTTCGCATACGGTCAAGCCTGTCGGCTGCCATGCGGTTGGTTTCGTAAATTTCGACGAGTAATAAAAAAAAGGACAGCAGTACCGGGCCGAATACCAGGCCAAGGATGCCAAACAAGGGTATACCCATTACCACACCGATAACGGTGATTAAAGGATGGGTGTTGGCCAATCTTTTATTGATGAACATCCGCAGAAAATTATCCATATAACTTACAAACGCAAAGCCATAAACTACCAGAAATATGCCCTGCCATGTTTTACCGTTAAGGAGCAGGATAACGCTGAAAACTATGGATAGAAACGGTACGCCTACCACCGGTAAAAAGGAAATAAAAGTGCCGATGACGCCCCAGAAAACAGGATCATCTACGCCAACGATAGTAAGCCCTATAGTAAAAAATATACCCTGGGATAATGAAATGATGCCTTGCCCCAATACGTTGGAATAGGTTGCGTTTTGCAGTTCTTTGGCAAATTTTAAAGCATGCTGTTCACGAAATGGAGCATATTTAATAAGTATAGCTTCAAACTCGTTGATCTGCGTAAACATATAGTACAACAAAAAATACAGGATGAGCAGGGTTAAAAAAATGTTGGCCGCGCTGCCTAATAACGAGGGGAAAAGCTCGGTAGCATACGAGCCCAGGTTTTTAGTAATACCATCCACAAAATGCGGCTGGTTTAGGTGCGAACCGGCAAAAGCATCAATTTTGGCGAACCACTCGTGAATGGGGAAGTTGTTTGAGGTGAGGCTGCCGATCTTATCGATGATCATGATGCTGAGCGACAGGAACGGTATTACGATAACAATAAATGATACAATGATGATAAGCACAGCGGCCAAGCCCCTGCCCCAGCCTTTTTTATCAACCAGGTATAAATAAAACGGCCTGAAAATGGTGAACAATACAATAGCGCCAAGTATGGAGCTGAACAAACCCTGCAGGGCCCAGATTAAAAAGCAGCCCAATACAATTATCCCTACCAGGATAATATTGTTGCGCTGTTTATAGTTGAATAATGACATGCCCGATGATGTTGTATCATATAACAATAGTCGACATAAATGTTTGAGGCAATGTTAAATTAAACCAGCGGCGATATTATATTTCGTTAAGCAGCTGGTTTATTTTTTTACAACTGTCGTTAATGGTATCCAGGTAATATTTTTGATCGGTGTTGGCATCAGGCAATTCAAACTCCAGTTGGCTAAGGGCCAGTATAATATTCGATAGCTGATTCTTGATATCATGTTTCAGCTTTCGTATTTCTGTGTTATCACCCGATGCTTCCATCGCTATTTTTTATCCAGGTTGGCAGCCTTCATTTTGTTGTATAATGTTTTACGGTCGATGTTCAGTATTTCGGCAGCTTTGGTTTTGTTGAAGTTAACCTCGCGCAATACACGCAAAATGGTTTCGTATTCGGCCTCCATCGCGGCGTTTTTTAAATCATTGCGTGGTACAGATAGCTCGGGCGTAACGTGCTGGCTGGGCGCCGAGGAATAATTATCGTAAGTCTGTGCCTTGTTATAGCTCGATATTTCGAGCGGCAGGGCTTTGGTTTGCACCTGCGAACCTTCAGTTAACAAAGCTGCGCGGCGGATAACGTTCTTCAATTCGCGGATGTTACCCGGCCAGCGGTAACTAAGCAAACTTTCGGTAACCTCAGGCGAAAAGCTGGTTACATTGCGGCCAAGTTCTTCATTGGCCTGATCCAAAAAGTGATCTGCCAGCAACAAAATATCTTTGCCGCGTTCGCGCAATGGGGGCAGGTTGATGCCAAATTCGTTAAAACGGTGATAAAGATCTTCCCTGAATTTGCCGTTGCGGATGGCATCGTGCAGGTTTTCATTAGTCGCAACAATTATGCGTACATCCAGATCGATCTCTTTAGTACCACCAATACGACGAACCTTGCGTTCCTGAACGGTACGTAGCAGCGCTGCCTGGATATCGTAGGATAAATTGGCTATCTCATCCAAAAATAAAGTGCCGCCATTAGCAAGCTCGAAATGACCTATCTTGGTGCCGAGCGCGCCGGTGAACGAACCCTTCTCATGACCAAAGAACTCGCTGCCTGCCAACTCTTTAGTTAATGAGCCACAGTCCATCGCGATAAATGGTTTATCGCGGCGGGTACTGTTCAGGTGTATACTTTTGGCAACCGATTCTTTACCTGTTCCGCTTTCGCCGATGATAATTACGCTGTAGTTTGTTGGCGCGACCAGTTCAATTTGATGCACCAATTCTTTAGAAGCGCGGCTTGAGCCTATCACAAAATCGTCGCTGGCGATGTTTTTCTTGCGCTCGCGAACTTCAGCTGATTCTGGTGCTTCGGTTGGTGCATCCATCAGGGCTTGTTGTGTTTCGATGGCTTTATTGATAGTTGTTAATATCTCATCGGGATACAATGGCTTGGTAATGTAATCGTAAGCGCCCATCTTAATCAGTTCGACAGCCATTTTGATATCCGAATAGCCGGTGATAATGATCACGCCTGTTTGCGGATATTCGCTGCGTATTTTTTTCAGGATTTCGCGACCATCGGTATCCTCCAGCCTGAAATCGCAAAGTACCAGGTTATAGGTGTTATGTTTAAGATGCTCAAATGCCGCGGAACCGGATGAAGCCGTGCTTACTTCGAAACCATTGCGGGTTAAGAACTTGGAAAGCAGGGTAGCTACATTAACCTCGTCATCGATGATGAGAATGTTTTTCATAGGTTGGTAATTGATAGATGAAGTTACATACAATTTATTATATGGGAAAAATATTCTACAATATTTAATAGCTTTTCCCTGCTTTTTATACGGAAATATGACAATAAAAGATAACAAAAAAGAGGCATTAAGCCTCTTTTTACTAACAAATCAAGAAATCAGGGAGTAATCGAAAATTATAATCCGAAAGCATAGGCCACCCTTAAGCCAAATGTGCTGAAGGAATTGCCATTGTTATAGAATGATTGGGTGTTTTCGAAACGTACACCGGCATCAATAAAGCTTTTGCCACCCACCGGTAATACTACGCCAACTTGTGGGGCATATACAAAGGCAGCTGAGTTATTTGCAGCCAAATCACTTTTGTTTACCAGGAATGCTGCACCGGCTTCACCTTGTACATACACATTTTGTATCGGGAAGTATTTTAAACCGGCTTTAGCAGGAATCAGTTGCACGTCGGTATATTTTAACGAAGTGCCATTGATTGTTTTGCCAAAGATGTTGTTGTAGCCGGCGTTAACTGTAACAAACAATTGTTTAGCAACCGGGATATCAGCTTGTAACGAACCGCCCAGGCTCCAGTTATGGGTGTCAGAAAAATCGCCGGTAGGCAGACCCGCGTCAACGCCTACGCTATAACGAACTGATGAAGATGAAGAAGGATTTTGTGAAGTAGTTTGTGCTTTAGCGCCAAAAGAAATTGCTGATACTACTAAAGCGATTGCTGAAATTTTGAATAAAGTTTTCATTGTTTTATGTATTAAATTGTTGTGATCATTGAATCACGACACAAAGTAACGGCACAAAACATATACAATTTATCATCCTAATGTAAATGTTAATCAATCGATTGATTAATAATAGAATATAATTTTACAATTTGGATAAAAAGTCAGTTTATTGTCACGAACAGATAGTTTTTGTCAATTTATTGTCCTTTAAAGTCAGGCTTACGTTTGTTCAAAAACGCGTCGACACCCTCTTTCAGATCGGCAGTGGCAAAGCATTTGCCAAACTCGGTTATCTCGGTTTCATAGCCATTTACACCATAGGTTAACGAGGCGTTGATAGCTTTGATACCTGCCGCGATGGCAAGCGGCGCACGGAGTAATATTTTGTTCATGATCTCTTCGGCTTTAGGCAACAGTTGGTCCGTGGTGACCACATGGTTCACCAAACCTAATTGCAAAGCTTCGGCAGCGCTAATCATATCGGCAGTAAGGATGAGCTCCATCGCTTTGCCTTTGCCTGCCAGTTGGGTTAGGCGTTGGGTACCGCCGTAGCCCGGTATTAAACCCAGGGTAACTTCGGGTTGGCCAACACGGGCATTATCAGATGCCACGCGGATATGGCAAGCCATAGCCAGTTCCAAACCGCCGCCCAGCGCAAAACCATTGATGGCCGCGATAATGGGTTTATTACCATTCTCGATCAGGTCAAATACGTTGGTTTGTCCCTCGCGCGCCAGGGCCATGCCTTGCTCTACATTAAAAGCGGCAAACTCTGAAATGTCCGCGCCGGCTACAAAAGCTTTGCTGCCTACGCCAGTTATAATGATACCTCCAACCGAACTATCAGCAAATGCAGATGCGACAGCGGTGTGCAGTTCGGCCAGAGTGGCTTTGTTTAAAGCATTCAGTTTGGCTTCACGATTGATGGTGATGTATTGGATGCGGCCCTTGTTTTCTATCAGCAGGTTTTCGAAGTTCATAGTAGCGTGGAGATTGATAATTAATAAATCGTGTCATCTCGAACGATAGTGAGAGATCTTCTGCTTTATGATGGTTACTGAAGAAGATTTCTCCCACTGGTCGAAATGACAATTTTTATAATAGGCTCTTTAAAAATTCCTGTTCTGTTTAACCCAATCGGTTATATAATTCACAATATCTTCGGTATTGGTGCCGGGCGGAAAGAGCTTGCCTGCTCCTATTTTGTTTAGCTCGGCAATGTCTTTATCGGGGATGATGCCGCCGCCGGTAACTAACACGTCATCCATGCCTTTTTCTTTCATCAGGTTAATGATCTTGGGGAAAACCGTCATATGCGCGCCCGATAAAATAGATATGCCAATAGCGTCCACGTCTTCCTGCAGGGCGGTGTTCACCACCATTTCTGGCGTTTGGCGCAGGCCGGTGTAGATTACTTCCATCCCCGCATCGCGTAAGGTAGTAGCAATGATCTTGGCGCCGCGGTCGTGCCCGTCGAGGCCAACTTTGGCTACCAATACACGGATGGGGCGGTTAAATTCGGTAGTACTCATAAAAAAATAACATGGTCGGTTTTTGTAAAAGTAGTAAGAAAAATGGATTGTTAGTGAAGTGCAGTCTTATTGCTATTGATACTTTACCTGATAGATAATTTGGCTATATTTGTATATGAACACACTTGTAGTTTACCGGGATATTGCTGCCATCGGTGTAAAAGCATCGCTTGGCCAGGCCTGCCAGGGCCAGCAAGTACTGTACACAAGTTTAGTGGGTTTCCAGGGTTATTAACCCTTGTATAAACTTTAAAATACCCATATTTCCCCATGTCCTTTGTTAAATTATCACATTAATTAACTTTGCCTTACTATGAGCGAAGAACGATCGTTGAATTTTTTAGAAGAAATAGTTGAAGAAGATATTGCCGCGGGTAAGAATAACGGACGAGTATTAACCCGTTTCCCACCCGAGCCTAACGGTTATCTGCATATCGGCCATGCCAAATCTATCTGCCTAAACTTTGGTTTAGCATTGAAATATGGCGGCAGTACCAACCTGCGCTTTGATGATACCAACCCGGTTACAGAAGATACTGAGTACGTTGACAGCATAAAAGAAGATGTAAAATGGCTGGGCTTTAACTGGGCCAACGAATTTTACGCGTCCGATTATTTTGATCAACTGTATGCCTTTGCCGTAAAGCTGATAGAAGCCGGCCTGGCTTATGTTGACGACAGCACCGCCGAAGAAATTGCCGCGCAAAAAGGAACGCCTACCGAACCGGGTGTAGGTAATGCATATCGCGACCGCAGCATAGAAGAAAACCTGCGCCTGTTTGCTGAAATGAAGGATGGCAAATATCCGGACGGAGCTAAAGTGCTGCGCGCCAAAGTCGACCTGGCATCGCCGAATATGCTGATGCGCGACCCTTTGATGTATCGCATCAAACATGCGCACCACCACCGCACGGGCGATAAATGGTGCATTTACCCCATGTACGATTTTGCGCACGGGCAAAGCGATTCGATAGAAAACATCACCCACTCGATATGTACGCTGGAGTTTGTATCGCATCGCGATATGTACAACTGGTTTATCGAGAAGCTGAATATATTCCCATCGCACCAATATGAGTTTGCGCGTTTGAACATGACCTACACCGTGATGAGCAAACGAAAGCTGCTGCAATTGGTGAAAGAAAACCATGTTGAGGACTGGGATGATCCGCGTATGCCAACCATCAGCGGTTTGCGCCGCCGCGGATATACGCCACACTCTATCCGTGAGTTTTGCGAGCGCATCGGCGTGGCCAAACGCGAGAACATGATCGATGTAAGTTTGCTGGAGTTCTGTATTCGTGAAGATCTGAACAAAACCGCATGGCGCCGCATGGCTGTGCTCGACCCTGTAAAATGTGTCATCACCAACTACCCCGAAGGGCAGGAAGAAATGCTGCACGGCGAAAACAATCCCGAAGTTGAAGGCGGCGAAGGCGGTCGTGAGATACCATTCGGCCGCGAACTATGGATTGAGCGTGAGGATTTTATGGAGGATGCGCCGAAAAAATTCTTCCGTTTGGGCCCGGGCCTGATGGTGAGGTTAAAGAATGCCTATATCATTAAATGTGATGATTTTATGAAGGACGCTAGCGGCAACATTACCGAAATACATTGCAGTTACATCCCCGAATCGAAATCGGGCCATGATACCAGTGGTATTAATGTAAAAGGTACTATCCATTGGGTAAGCGTGCCGCATGCCGCAACTGCCGAGGTGCGTTTGTACGATCGGTTGTTTAAGGTTGAAGATCCATCCAACGAAGAAGGCGACTTTAAAGAGTTTTTAAATCCAGACAGTTTAAAAGTGATCACTGCCTTTGTTGAGCCGGATATGAAGAAGGCAGAGGCCGGCCGTGGGTACCAATTTATTCGCAAGGGATATTTTACTTTGGATAAAACATCCGCCGCGGATAGGCTGGTATTTAATCGTACCGTGACTTTGAAAGATGGTTGGGTGAAAAAATAATTAACGGTTAAGCGTTATGGCTTCGGTTATTGAACCGATGCCATAAGGCACCGAATGTTCGCGTTTGGTATCCGGCTTCGGCGCATGATTGAAACCAAGCTGATGGCACCACTCGTGGGTTAAGTGCCCGGCATATTCGGCCAGCGAAACATTATTGAACCAGTTGCGGTAGGTATATATCTTGCGCGTTTTAGGGCAGGTATAGCCAATCTCATCTTCGCCACCACCGGGCAGCAATTCCAGTTCGAGATTTATTTGTTTGGGCGACACATCTATAGTCCCCGAATGTTGGGTAACGATTTCATAAACCTGGTGGTTGGTATGTGGCTTATCAATCCATTTACCAAAAAACGAACGGCGGTAATGGAAACGGAACAAACCATCGGTAGTGAAGTGTAAAACCTTTTCCCTGAATTTTTCGCTGTTCAATATCTTGTTAAGCACATTATTTGCTGCTTCTACTTTTTTAAACTCTTCGGTGGTAAAACCATTTGCCCCGGCTATGTTAATTTTTATCATCACTATTGGCTTTTAGAAGTACTACTGAATTATCGCTAAAATAACAATTTAATCCCTTATTATCCTGACTAAAAAGTTAGTCTTTTTTTAATTAAAAACATATAAAATGCCGTATTGTTGACGCTTTTTTATCATTTGTCAATATTTTTTAAAAAAATTGAAAAAATTTAAATTAAAAGCAGTTTAGGATCATGCTTTTTAACAGAATGATACAAATAACCCTAAAACTTTAAGTACTTTGTAAAGTGTAATCACGGATATTGTACCGTGTTTTAACGGATAGGCCCAAACTTTAAAAATATTGTACCGTGTTATCCGCTGTCAAATCTTTAAACTTGCATACTGTAACGTAAAAAAATGAGCACAGAAGAGCTTTACCAGATATACCTGCAGCACCCGGTTATCAGCACCGATACACGTAACATTGCACCAGGCAGTTTATTTTTTGCCTTAAAAGGCGAAAAGTTTGATGCCAACACCTTTGCGGATAAAGCTATTGAAGCGGGCGCGGCTTATGTGGTGATTGATAATTCTGAATACGAAGATGGCGATCAATATATCCTGGTTGATGACGTGCTGAATACCTTGCAGGATCTGGCCCGGCATCATCGCAGCCAACTGCCGATACCGGTTGTAGGATTAACCGGATCCAACGGGAAAACAACCACTAAGGAGCTGATCAACGCCGTACTATCGCAACACTTTAAAACCTATGCAACCAAGGGCAACCTCAATAACCACATTGGCGTGCCGCTAACTATCCTGGCTATTGATAGCACTATCGAAATGGCTGTGATAGAGATGGGCGCCAATCATCAAAAGGAAATTGAATTGCTATGCAGCATAGCCCAACCCAGTCACGGTTTAATCACCAATGTGGGCAAAGCGCACCTGGAAGGTTTTGGCGGTGCCGAAGGCGTAAAAAAAGGCAAAGGTGAACTGTTCGACTTTTTGAAAGCGCACCTGGGCGTAACCTTTGTAAATAACGATAGTGCTGTTTTAAAAGATATGGTGGCCGAAAGACAGTTGACCAATGTGTTTTACTACGGCCAGGATGCTGCCAATACGGTAAGTGGCGAATTGCTGGAAAATGCTCCATTCCTGAAACTGCAATGGAAATTGCACGATGGAGGGCAACATGTGGTTCAATCGCAGCTAACAGGTGCCTACAACCTGGATAATATACTGGCGGCGATCTGCATCGGTAACTTTTTTGGACTGACCGCTGAAGAGATCAATAATGGCATAGCCGGTTACCAACCGCAAAATAACCGGTCGCAGATCACTAAAACTGAAAACAACACACTAATCTGCGATTATTATAATGCTAATCCAAGCAGTATGGCTGTAGCGATAGAAAATATCGGCAAGCTGGATGCGCCGCATAAAGTGTTGATTTTGGGCGATATGTTCGAATTGGGTGAAGAATCACCTGCCGAGCATGTGGGCATTATTGAAAAAGCCATGCAAACGCCGGCCGATCAGCACATCTTCATCGGCCACGAATTTTATAAAAGCAAGGGCAAGGTAAACGCCACGTTTTATGATACCGCCGAAGATGCTATTGCCGGTTTGAAGGATCATCCCATAAAAAACGCGACCATCCTGATCAAAGGTTCGCGTGGTATGGCGCTGGAGCGTTTGGTTGGCTTGTTTTAAATCTGCTTCATGAAAAAACTCATTATAATATTGGTTTTAGCTGCTGCCGTTGTAGCTGCTTTCTTTTTATTGCGCACATCTAAGAAAAACACCGACGGATTCACCATCACCGGCACCGTAACTGGTTTTGCGGATAGTACTAAGATCTACCTTGAAGATGCCACGCCCGGTGAAAAACTGAATATCATTGATTCGGCGCATATTGTGAACGGTGAATTCACCCTAAAAGGTAAAGTGAACGGCAAAACCATGAATGTAATGCTCACCACTAAAAACAACGAGGATTACAAGTTTTTGTGGATTGAGAACAGCGATATGACCTTCAGGGCAGAGAAAGGTAAATTGCGCGATGCGGTAATTACCGGATCTGAAACACAGCAGGATGCCGATAAACTTGAGGCTACTGTGAAACCCATAACCCTGTCAACCGATAGCTTGAACAAGGTAGCTAAAAACGATAGCTTCGGGTTTAATCATACGGTTATTGCAAAAGCGTTTGACGCCTTGCGTAATAAAGAAATAGCGCTTTCGGCCGATTTTGTAAAGACAAATCCAAACTCCATTGTCAGTGCGGAGGCTTTGAATACTTATGCTTCGTCGTTAGGAAAGGATAAAACGCAGCGATTGTATAATGCGCTTGCTCCCGAAGTAAAAAATACCGTTTATGGCAAAAGTGTAGCTGAGTATCTTTCGCTTAACAAAAACCTCAAGGTAGGCGATAAGTTTGTGGATTTTATACAACGCACGCCCGATGGCAAGGATGTGAAGCTATCCGATTATGCGGGCAAGATTGTACTGGTTGATTTCTGGGCATCCTGGTGTGGGCCATGCCGTGCAGAAAATCCTAATTTGGTAGCTATTTATCGCACTTACAAAAGCAAGGGATTCGATATCCTGGGTGTATCGCTGGATCAGGATAAAAAGGATTGGATCGACGCCATCTTTCAGGATAAGCTAACCTGGACAAACGTAAGCGATCTGAACGGAGATCGTTGTGTGCCCGCCTTGATCTATGGCGTTTCGGGTATCCCGGATAATTTCCTGCTCGGCAGGGACGGTACTATCATGGCCCGTAACCTGCGCGGGCAGGACCTGATCGATCAACTGGATAAAGCATTGAAGTAATCAGCTTTTGAGGGCGAGTTCGGCCACCTGTTCGCCAACCAGGGTACCCATAGCCACACCCATGCCGTTGCAACGCACTGCGCAAAAAACATCGGGTTCAATTTCGGTTATAATAGGGTTGATGTTATCGCCAAAACCCATAATGCCGCTCCACCAATAATCAACCTCAAATGGCTGACCCGAAAGAATAACTTGTCGCAAATATTCCAGCAGTTTTTGTTTTATGCGTTCGGTATGGCCAAATTCGGTAGTTTGTTCTGCCTCGAAATCAAGATTACGGCCACCGCCAAACAATACCCGCCCGTCAATATTGCGAAAGTAATAGTAACCCCCATCAAAATGATAGGT
>Ga0157373_10000138_pt1 | contig 57772 bp, 41 predicted proteins | sample C65metaG_FD_113460 | JGI IMG/M metagenome (GOLD analysis project Ga0157373, IMG submission 113460) | Corn rhizosphere microbial communities from Kellogg Biological Station, Michigan, USA - C6-5 metaG | ecosystem: Host-associated > Plants > Roots > Rhizosphere > Soil | place: USA: Michigan... | reverse complement strand
GCATGTCGACGGCGTAGGCCTGCCCCGCCGCGGCGGCGCTGAGGATGAGGGCGCTCGGGAGAGCAACCGCCCATCTCTTGATGTTCTTGATGGTCATGGTCGTAAACTCCCGAGGCTCATTGAGCCGTGATTTCGACGCGGCGGTTCAGGGGCTCGCGCACCCCGTCCGGCGTGTCGACGGCAGGCGAAGATTCACCGAACGCCTTGACGGAAATGGCCTCGCCCGGCAGGCCAGCGCCTGTCAGCTTGGCGGCGACGTTGTTGGCGCGCCGTTGCGAGAGAGCCATGTTGTAGCGGTCGGACCCCGAGCGGTCGGCGTGGCCGGCCAGGCTCAGCGAATGCCAGCCGCAGGTGTTCATCGACTGAACCGTCTGGGCGACGACCGCGTCCGATTCCGGCGGCGGCGTGTCGATGTCCCAGCCGAAGTAGATGACGATCGGCATGGTGATCGTGCACTGCGGCGGGGGAGCGGCTTCAACGACCGGCGGCGGGGGCGGAGGCGGCGGGGGAACCGCAACCATCCGGCGCGAGAAGTCGTCGCACTTGTTGATGTTTTCCTCGTCGACCGTGTTGGTCTTCAAGAACCCGAGCGCGATGCCGCAGGCGACCTTCGCTTCGGACGCCCAGATGTAGCGGGTGTCCGAGGACCGAACGACGTCCGGCGCCAGGGTGGCGGCGACGGCGGCGTCATAGCGCTGCTGCACTTCGCCTCGAATGGCGCTCACCGATCCTGCATCGAGGATGGGGGATCTCGGTGTGGCCTGCGCCGCCGTGGCGATCGCCGAGCAGGCGATCACCGCGACCGCCAGTGCGGTCTTGGTATGCGTATTCATTAGCCCCTCTCTCAAGTTCTGAGCCGCCGATCCCCGACAGGGCTAGGCGTGCGTCACCGGTACGCTGTCGTGTTGCACTAGGTACGATGCCTCAAATCCGACCACCGCAAATTGAGCGTGCGCAAATGTACTAAGCGCGGTGGCGTCCGTGTGGGCGTCAGCCCCCATCTCGGCCAGCAACATCGGCCTGGCTTCCGCAGCCGGAAGGCTGGAGAGCAGGTGATCGATGCTGATCGCGCCGGTTGCGCCGCCATGCAGGGCGTCGGCGAGAACTTCAGCGACTTGCGCTGCCTGGCCGGCGGCCGGAGCCGCCGCGGCTTGCGCCGCCGGAGCCATGGCCGAGGCGTTGATCATCGGCATCTGGACGCTATCCATGAACACCGGCGCGAAGGCCGCGTGCACGGACGATCCAGCGCTGTCGCTGGCGCTCAGCAGGCTCGACATCTCGCCGTGATTGACCGGAGCCGAAGCCACCGAAGCATGCTCGCTCTCGTCCGACTGGCTGTCGTTGGAGGGGTGAGACGCGTCGGACTGAACCGAGCTCTTGGTGTCGCCGTTGAAGGCGTCGACCACCGGAGCCGCGGACTGGGTCGGCGCCTCCACATTGGCCGGCGTCGTGGCGAGCGCCGCGCTGCTGACCGTATGGACGTCGCCCGAGACGTTCAGGGTCGGCGCCACATCGTGAGCGAAGGCCGTGGCCGCCGCCGCGATAAGGCCCGCCGCCACCGGGCTGCTGGTGTAGCCGGCCGAGGTGCTGGCGAAAGTCCGCTGCGCTTCTTCGACGGTGGAGTCGTTGGCCGCTCCGGTGGCGAAGGAGACATCGCCCACCGCCCCGGTCGAACCGTTGGCCCAGGTGAAGGTCGTCGTCCCGTTCACCACCACCTGTCCGCCGGCCGTCGTGTAGGAAGAGCCTTCGGCTGTCGTCAGGTTGATGCTGGTGATGCCCGCCTCGGTCAGGGAGTGGAACTCGCCCGCATCGGCGATGCCATTGGAATTGGCGTCCTGCCAGACCCCGAACTTGGCGAAGTCCGCGTCCGCCGCGCTCAAGACACCGTCGTGGTTGGTGTCGTAGGTCGCCGCGACGCCTTGCAGGTCGGTCGAGCCGGCCGTGGCGAAGACGATCTCCGTACCATTGGTGACCTTGCCGTCGCCGTTCAGGTCGATGGCCAGCAGGCCGTCGTGCGGTCCGACCCATGCGGTCGAAACCGCCGTGCCGTCGCCGGCGTAGTCGAAGTGTACGCCCGCCGACTGGTCGAGGTACTGGATGCCGTCGCCGTTCAGGTCGAGCGCGACAGGCGGCGCGACCGGATTGACATAGACGGTCTGCGTCACCGCATCGCCGTCGTGGTCGGTCACCGTCACGTCGAGCTGCAGGTGCAGCGCCTCGGTGGTGGTGGTGGTGGCCACAAAGCCGATGTCCGAGATCTTGATGACGTCGGTGTCGGTGGTGATCGCGCCGAACGCTTCGGTCGTGGTGCTCGCCCCGCCCGCGCCGACGGCGCCGTTCAGGTTGATCCCAGTTCCGGTGATGCCGTCCGTGGACGACAGCAGCTGGGCGCCGACGATGACGTAGTTCTCGCCCGGAGCGTTGTAGTCGTTGCTCTGGATGATCACCGCACCGTCGTTGTTGTCGAGCACGATCGGATACCCGGTCGGGATCGTGTCGCCCGAGTGGAGGATGTCCGACGCGTCGATGACGATCGCCTTGGTCGTCAGGATCACGCCCGGATTGTTCGGATCGGCCAGCTTGAGGATGACCACCAGGTCTTCCGTGGCGCCGATGCCGTCGAACTTCAGGAAGATTTCCGACGCGGAGGCCGTGGGCGCCAGCGTCGTGTTGGAGCCCGGGCTGGACGAGTAGAAGTCCATGTCGAGCACTTCGCCGTTCTGCAGCGTGTCACCCGCGACCCCGTTTGCGGAGCCGCTGATCGAGACGCTGGTCGTCTCGGCGTGGAACAGGTCGCCGTTGGCATAAGCCGTGCTCGAACCCGCCGCGCCCGTCGCCGTCAGCGGCACGCCGCCGGCTCCGCCCGTCTCGTGATCGCCGGTGAACTGGACGAAGAAGTTGGTCGCCAGTTGCGAGACCACGATCTCGTCGGAGCCGCCCGCCATCCCCGGCGCGTCGTAACCGACGCTGGAGAGGGTGTGGGACGTCGTCGCGATGCTGTAGCTCTCGATCGCGTTGTCGAGGGCGATGGAGTAGTTCGTCCCATCGAAAGTCAGCGTGCCGGTCTCGGTCACGGTCACCAGCGGCTGAGCCGGGTTCGGCGCGTAGTCGAAGCTGATGTCGTAGACCGCGACGCCGGAGGTCGAGGCCACCGCATCGGCCGTCACCTGGACGTTGCTGATCGCGCCCGTGCCCACCGAACCGCTGAGACCCACCGTCAGGTAGCTCGTCAGGTCGTCGGTCGCCACGTGGTCGGCGCCCACCGAGAACACCAGGTCGCCCGTGCCGGTCTGGCCCGTCATACCGGTGATATCGCTGGAGGAGGTGATGACCGGGCTGTCGTCGTCCACATTGATCGTGAGCGAGCCGTTGGCCGTGTCGCCGTCGCCGTCCTTGGTCTGATAGGTGACCGTGAAGGCGAGGTTGTCCTCGGTGCCGACCGTCGGGTGGTCGATCGGGGCAAGCTGGGTGACCGTGTAGGCGCCGCCGCTCGTGTTGCTCAGCTGCACCTGCAGGACCGCGACCGCGCCCTGGTAGATGGTCAGGGTCTGACCGCCGTTGCTCACCGTGGAGGTGAAGCCGGTCGGCAGACTGGACGCGCCCGTCAGCAGCGTCGTGCCCGCGCCATCGGCGCCATAGCTGTGGCCAAGCGTGCCGGTGGCGTTCACCGAGTCGGCGTCGTCGCCGCCCAGCGTGCCGCCGCCCGCGTTGCCGCCGGTCAGAGCGTCGTCGTCCAGCAGGACCGTGCTGTTGGCGCTCGTCGTCGGGCCGTCGTCGGCGAAGTTGACGTTGCCGCCCAGGTCGATGGTTTGCGAGCTGGTGGCCGTGTCGCCGTCACCGTCGGTGATGAGGTCGGTCGCCGTCACACCCACGAGGCCGTTGGCTAGCGTGGCCAGCTGGGTGTCGTAGCTGCTGGTGTCGCCCGGCAGGCTGTGATCGATCTCGGCGTACTGGGTCTGGGTGACCAGCCCGGCGCTGTCGACCGAGAGCGTGAAGATGGTGTTGCCCGCGGTGACGCCGGCTTCCGTCGCCGAGGTCGAACCGACGATCACGCCGCCCGTCTCAAAGAGGTGGATGACGTTGCCGTCGCTGCTCAGGCCGCTGCTCGTACCTTCGGCGACCAGCAGGGTCATCGAGTAGGTCAGCGAGTTCGTGCCCGGACCGTCCGCTCCGTAGGAGGTGGTGGAGGTGAACAGGGCCGCCACGCTGGCCGTCGCGGTGTCGGTCGCGGCGCCGATGGTGTCGTGATCCTGCGTCGTCAGCACCAGGCCGGCGTCGGAGAGCTTGCCCACCGTCGCCGTCGGACCGTCGTCCGCGAAGTGGACGTTGCCGCCCAGGTCGACCGTCTGGGCGTTGGTGGCGGTGTCGCCGTCGCCGTCCGTGGTCGTCGCCGTCGCCGTAACGCCGACCAGGCCGTTGGCCAGGGTAGCGATCTGGGTGTCGTAGTTGCTGGTCGAGCCCGGCAGGCTGTGGTCGATCTCGGCGTACTGGGTCTGGGTGACCAGCCCGGCGCTATCGACCGCCAGCGTGAAGATGGTGTTGCCCGCCGTGACGCCGGCTTCCGTCGCCGAGGTCGAACCGACGATCACGCCGCCCGTCTCGAAGAGATAGATAGTGTTCCCATCGCTGGCGAGGCCGCTGCTGGTGCCTTCAGCGACCAGCAGGGACATCGAATAGGCCGTCGTGGTCGTGCCCGGGCCGTCGGCGCCGTAATTCGGCGTGACGGTGAAGACGCTGGCGACGCTCGCGGTGGCCGTATCGAAGGCCGAGCCGATGGTGTCGTGATCCTGCGTGGTCAGGCTGACGCCCGCATCCGAGCCCTTGATGACCGTGACCGAGGGGCCGTCATCGGCGTAGTGGACGTTGCCGCCGAGATCCACGGTCTGGGCGTTGGTGGCGGTGTCGCCGTCGCCGTCCGTGGTCGTCGCCGTGGCCGTAACGCCGACCAGGCCGTTGGCCAGGGTGGCGATCTGGGTGTCGTAGTTGCTCGTCGAGCCCGGCAGGCTGTGGTCGATCTCGGCGTACTGGGTCGAAGTGACCGTACCCGAGGCGTCAACCGACAGGCTGAAGATGGTGTTGCCCGCCGTGACGCCGGCCTCGGTGGCCGAAGTCGAGCCGACGACCACGCCGCTGGCGTTCTCGTAGAGGTAGATGGTCGCGCCGTTGCTGGCGAGACCGCTGCTCGTGCCTTCGGCGACCAGCAGACTCATCGAGTAGGCGACGGTGGTCGTGCCCGGACCATCCGCGCCGTAGGTCGGCGTGACGGTGAAGACGCTGGCGATGCTGGCCGTGGCCGTGTCGAAAGCCGCGCCGATGGTGTCGTGATCCTGGGTCGTCAGGGAGACGCCCGTGTCCGAACCCTTGCTGACGATGACGGACGGACCGTCGTCGGCGAACTGGACGTTGCCGCCCAGGTCGATGTGCGAGGAGCCCGTGGCGGTGTCGCCGTCGCCATCCGTGACCGTGGTGGTCGCGCTCAGCTGGACGAGGCCGTTGGCCAGCGAGGCCACCTGCGTATCGTAGTTGCTGGTTGAACCCGGCAGGCTGTGGTCGATCTCGGCGTATTGCGTCTGGGTGACGACCCCGGCGCTGTCGACCGCGAGCGTGAAGATGGTGTTCCCGGCGGTGACACCGGCTTCCGTCGCCGAGGTCGAACCGGTGATCACGCCGGCGTTCTCGAAGAGGTAGATGGTCGCGCCGTTGCTGGCAAAACCGCTGCTCGTGCCTTCAGCGACGGTCAGGCTGAGCGCGTAGGTCGTGCTGGTCGTGCCCGGGCCGTCGGCGCCGTAGGAGCTGGTCGAGGAGAACACGCTGCTGAAGTCGGCCGTGGCCGTATCGAAGGCCGCGCCGATGGTGTCGTGGTCCTGCGTCAGCATGGTCACGGCCGCATCCGAGCCGGCGGTGCTGCCGACCGACGGACCATCGTCAGCGAAGTGGACGTTGCCGCCCAGATCCACGGTCTGCGAGTTGGTGGCGGTGTCGCCGTCGCCGTCCGTGGTCGTCGCCGTGGCGGACACACCCACCAGGCCATTGGCCAGGGTAGCGATCTGCGTGTCGTAGTTGCTCGTCGAGCCCGGCAGGCTGTGGTCGATCTCGGCGTATTGGGTCTGGGTGACCAGCCCAGCGCTGTCGACCGACAGGCTGAAGATGGTGTTGCCCGCCGTGACGCCGGCTTCCGTCGCCGAAGTCGAACCGACGACCACGCCGCTTGCGTTTTCGTAGAGGTAGATGGTCGCGCCGTTGCTGGCCAAGCCGCTGCTCGTGCCTTCGGCGACCAGCAGGGTCATGGCGTAGGCCGTCGTGGTCGTCCCCGGACCGTCGGCCCCGTAGGTCGGCGTGACAGTGAAGACGCCGGCGACGCTGGCGGTGGCCGTGTCGAAAGCCGCGCCGATGGTGTCGTGGTCCTGGGTCGTCAGGCTGACGCCCGCATCCGAACCCTTGATCACCGAGACGGACGGGCCGTCGTCGGCGTAGTGGACGTTGCCGCCCAGGTCGATGGTCTGCGCGCTCGTCGCCGTGTCGCCGTCGCCATCGGTGATGGTGTCGGAGGCGGTGACACCCACGAGGCCGTTCGCCAGCGTGGCGATCTGGCTGTCGTAGTTGCTCGTCGAGCCCGGCAGGCTGTGGTCGATCTCGGCGTACTGGGTCGAGGTGACCGTGCCCGAGCTGTCCACTTCCAGCGTGAAGATGGTGTTGCCCGCCGTAACGCCGGCTTCCGTCGCCGCGGTCGAGCCCACGACCACGCCGCTGGCGTTTTCATACAGGTAGATGGTCGCTCCGTTGCTCGCGAGGCCGCTGCTCGTGCCTTCGGCGACCAGCAGGGTCATCGAGTAGGTCAGCGAATTCGTGCCCGCGCCGTCGGCGCCGTAATCCGAAACCACCGTGAACAGGCCGGAGACGTCGCCGGTAGCGGTGTCGAAAGCCGCACCGATCGTGGAGTGGTCTTCCGTCGTCAGCGACAGTTCGATGTCCGACGAGACCCGCACCGTGACCGAGGGACCGTCGTCGGCGAACTGGACGTTGCCGCCAAGGTCGATGTGCGAGGAGCCGCTGGCGGTGTCGCCGTCGCCGTCGGTGACGGTGGTGTTGGCGCTCAGCTGCACGAGGCCGTTGGCCAGCGACACGACTTGCGAGTCGTAATTGCTGGTGTCGCCCGGCAGGCCGTGGTCGATCTCGGCGTACTGCGTCTGGGTGACGACGCCGGCGCTATCGACCGCAAGCGTGAAGATGGTGTTGCCCGCATCGACGCCCGCTTCGGTCGCGGAGGTCGAACCGGTGATCACGCCGCCGTTCTCATAGAGGTAGATGGCGTTCCCGTCGCTCGACAGGCCGCTCGCCGTGCCTTCCGCAACCGACAGGCTGAGCGCGTAGGTCGTGCTCGTGGTGCCGGGGCCGTCAGCGCCGTAGGAGCTAGTGGCCGAGAAGACGCTGCTGAAGTCGGCGGTAGCGGTATCGAAGGCCGCACCGATGGTGTCGTGATCCTGCGTCAGCATGATCACGTTGGCGTCGGAGCCGGCGCTGGTGCCGACCGAGGGGCCGTCATCGGCGAAGTGGACGTTGCCGCCCAGATCCACCGTCTGCGAGGCCGTCGCGGTGTCGCCGTCGCCGTCCGTCGTCAGGGCCGAGGCCGTGACGCCGACCAGACCGTCGGCCAGCGTCGCCAGTTGGGTGTCGTAGCTGCTGGTCGCACCCGGCAGGCTGTGGTCGATCTCGGCGTATTGCGTCGAGGTGACCGTGCCGCTGGCGTCCACCGACAGGCTGAAGATGGTGTTGCCCGCGTCAACGCCGGCCTCGGTGGCCGAGGTCGAGCCGACAACCACGCCGCCCGTCTCATAGAGGTAGATGGTCGCGCCATCGCTCGCGAGGCCGCTGCTCGTCCCCTCGGCGACCAGCAGGGTCATCGAGTAGGTCGTGGCGGTCGTGCCGGGGCCGTCGGCGCCGTAGGTCGGCGTGACGTGGAAGACGCTGGCCACGCTGGCGGTCGCCGTATCGAAGGCCGCGCCGATCGTGTCGTGGTCCTGGGTCGTCAGGACGACGCCCGAGTCCGTGGTCTTGGTGACCGTGACGGACGGGCCGTCATCGGCGAAGTTGACGTTGCCGCCCAGGTCGATGCTTTGCGAGCTGGTGGCGGTGTCGCCGTCGCCGTCCGTGACCGTGGTCGTCCCGGTCAGGTGAACGAGGTCGTTCCCGAGTGAGGCGATCTGGGTGTCGTAGTTGCTCGAGGCGCCCGGCAGGCTGTGGTCGATCTCGGCGTATTGCGTCTGGGTGACGACGCCCGAGCCGTCCACCGACAGCGTGAAGATGGTGTTGCCCGAGGTGACGCCCGCTTGCGTCGCCGAGGTCGAGCCGGTGATCACGCCGCTCACGTCGTAGAGGTAGATCGCATGGCCGTCGCTCGAGAGGCCGCTGGCCTCGCCCTGCGACGTCACGCTCAGCGCGAAGGCCGTGCTGGTCGTGCCCGGACCGTCGGCGCCGTACGAGGTCACCGAGGTGAACAGCGAACCGAAGTTCGCCGTCGAGGTGTCGTGCGCGGCGCCGATCGTGTCGTGGTCCTGCGTGAGCATGCTCACTTCAGCGTCGGAGCTGACCCGCACGGTTACGGACGGGCCGTCGTCGGCGAAGTGGACGTTGCCGCCCAGGTCGATGGTCTGCGCGCTGGCGGCCGTATCGCCGTCGCCATCGGTGATGGTGTCGGAGGCGGTGACGCCCACGAGGCCGTTGGCCAGGGTGGCGATCTGGCTGTCGTAGTTGCTGGAGGCGCCCGGCAGGCTGTGGTCGATCTCGGCGTATTGCGTCGAGGTGACGACGCCCGAGCCGTCCACGGACAGGCTGAAGATGGTGTTGCCCGCGGTGACGCCCGCTTCCGTCGCGGAGGTCGAACCGACGACCACGCCGCTGGCGTTTTCGTAGAGGTAGATGGTGTGCCCGTCGCTCGACAGGCCGCTGCTCGCGCCTTCGGCGACGAGGAGGGTCATCGAGTACGTCAATGCGTTCGTGCCCGGGCCGTCCGCGCCGTAGTTCGACACGACCGTGAACAGGCCCGAGACATCGCCGGTCGCGGTGTCGAACGCCGAACCGATGGTGTCGTGGTCCTGGGTGGTCAGCGAAAGCTCTGCGTCCGAGCTCTTCGTCACCGTGACCGAGGGGCCGTCATCGGCGAACCGGACATTGCCGCCCAAATCGATGCTGGCCGAGCTTGTCGCGCTGTCATGGTCGGCGTCCACCACGGTCGTCGTGGCGGAGAGGTTCACCAGGCCATTGCCGAGCGAGGCGATCTGGGTGTCGTAGTTGCTCGATGCGCCCGGCAGGCTGTGGTCGATCTCGGCGTATTGCGTCTGGGTGACGACGCCTGAGCCGTTTACCGACAGGGTGAAGATGGTGTTGCCCGAGGTGACGCCGGCCAGCGTGGCCGAGGTCGAGCCGGTGATCACGCCGCCGACGTCATAGAGGTGGATCTCGGCGCCATTGCTGGCCAGGCCGGAGTCCGCCCCTTGAGCGCCCGCGAGGCTCAGCGCGTAGGTCGTCGTCGTCGTGCCGGGACCGTCGGCGCCGTAGGCCGTGGTCGAGCTGAAAACGGTGCTGAAATCCGCCGTCGCGGTGTCGTGCGCCGCGCCGATGGTGTCGTGATCCTGCGTCAGCATCGTCACGGCGGAGTCGGAGCCCGCATGCACCGTTGCGGTCGGGGAGTCGTCCTCGATCGAGATGGTGATGTTGCTGGAGTCCGTGCCGCCGGAGCCGTCGTTGACGGTGACCGGCACCACGATGCTGAGCGCGTCTTCGACGCCCGCGGTCGGGTGATCGACCGGACCGGACAGGGTGACGGTGTAGTGGCCGGTCGCGCTGACGGTGACGCGGATCACTTCCTCGCCGCCGGCCGAGCCGATCAGGGTCCCGGTGCCGTCGCCGGTCCAGGTGACCGCCACGCCGCCGGACGTCAGCGCCTGGCTGGGATGGGTCAGCGTGACCGTGAAGGTCGAGTTGTCCGGATCGGTGATCGTGAGATCGCCGCTAGCCGTCGCGCTATTGGTGGTATCCGGCGTGCCGGCCGTGTCGGCGATGCCGCCGGCCAGGCCTTCTTCCGACACCGCGGCCGAGCCCGAGGTGATCGTCGGCGCGTCGTTCGAGCCGTCGATGGTGATGGTCAGGGTGGTGGAGGAGGTGTCCCCGTCACCATCGGTGATCGTGTAGGTGAAGGTGTCGGTCAGGTGTTGGCCCGTATTCAGGGCGTTCACGGCCGAATCTTCGGCGTTCAGCGTGTAGGTGTAGCTGCCGTCCGACTGCAGCGTCAGGGTCCCGTGGGAACCCGCGACCGCATCGCCGACCTGGCCTGAAGCCGAGCCGGCGTCGCCGGCCGCGACACCCGTTACATGCGCGCCGTCGGCGCCTTGAGTGTCCGCAACCCCGTCCGTCGAGTTGGCGTCCGAGCCGCCCGCGGCCGTCATCACGTTGCCGTCGGCGACGGTCGGGCCGTCTTCGCCGACGCTGTCGACATCCGCACGCGCCGTCGGCACGTCGTCGATGATGTCGACGTGCAGGTTGGCGGTGGCGGTGTCACCGTCGCGGTCGACGACGGCGATTGGGAAATCTTCGCCTGTATTGTCGCCGGACGTGTTGTCGAGCAGCGTGTAGCTGAAGCCGATATCGCCCTGGGCGATGCTGGTGATGGTCAGATCGCCAAACGTCCCGTGGATCACCTGGCCGACGTGATCGACCGCCACGTTATTGATCGTCAGCGTCGAGGGTTCATCGCCCGGCTGATAGATGATCGAGCCAACGGCGGTTTCCGAATTCGAGGCAGAGTCCGAGCCTGGCGATTCCGCGCCGCGCGCCGGAAGCCCGGCTTCATTGACGCTGGTGGCGGAGTCCGGCAGGCCGGGCAGACGGATTTCGACGCTCGGCGTCTTGTTCTCAACGCCCGGGAAGACTTGGCGGAATTCCGGCACGCCGAATTGCAGGGCGGTGGGCGGCAGCAGGTCGCCGATGCCGATGCCGGGACCGATGTCGCCGACCGGAACCGCGAAATTACCGCCCGAGCTGCTGGGACCGCCGGCGGCCGGTTGCGGCTCGTTGCCGATCAGCAGGGCCGCGAGGTTGATAGCGGGAATTTCGACTTCGCCGATGACCAACTGCGGAACGTAAATCGCGCCGTTGTCGACGACGATCACGCTGCCGTCGGGCAGGTGGATGACCAGATCGCGGCCTTCGACCGTAATGCTCTCGAGCGTAACGCCATCGGGCAGATGGACGACGCCGTCAGGCCCCGTCGCCACATGCGTTACCTGCGCCGCCATTACTGTCTGGGGCAGTTTATCCGCTCCAGGAGCCGCGTTCTGCGGCTGTTGTGAAACGTCAAGCGCAGCGAGTTGAACGCTCGCTGCATCGCCATTTCCCTGAACGGAAGCGTTAACCGGTTGCGCCGAACCGGCCGAGGTCTCTTCACGCATAACAGCCCACCTGCGTTGTATTCAGGCGGAGTCACCCATTTGCGTGAGCGCCCTGCCCCATTTGTGGAGAAGAGACACCCGATAAAATGCCCTTGGCAATAGCATTCTCGAAAATTAACTAAACTTTTTATCACCTCCTTAGGCATTTTCACTGAATTGTGCCACTTTGTCGCGGTTTGTTGTCCACTGAATACCTGTATTTTTCGCCCGTTTAACTTCGCTCGTCCAGACTATTAATTTCTTATTAATGATTTTGTATGAGCCAGGCGTTAGCATTCGCTTGTGGACAAACGGCCCCTGAAGGTCGCGTTTTTAGTCGCGGATGGTGCGGAGAATGCAGCCGTACTCCGTTCCGGCGAGCGCCGTGCAGAACGCCGCGCCTTCCTCCGGAGACTTGAAATTCAGGACCAGCCCGCGCAGCAGGTCCTTGCCCTTTACTTTAATCGGGCGGACATCGAAGTCATGGCCCTGTGTCAGCACCGGTCTTTCAGTAGAAAGCGCCTTCCAGGCGGCCTCGGCGCGCGCCGCATTTCGGTAAGCGCCGATCTGGATGGCGTATTGGGCGGACGTCTCGGGCGTCTCGGCCTGCCTTTCCGGCGCCGGCGCTTCGGCGATAACGGGCGCGGGCGTTGCGGCGGGTTGCGGCGCGGGCTCTAAAACAGGCGCGGCGACCGGCGCCATGGGAGCGGTCTGGGCCGCGGGGGCCTCAGGCGCCGGATCGGGAACTGTCTGCGCCGCCATGGCTACAGCGGCGGCGGCCGGCGCGAAGGCCTGCAAAGGCCAGGCGTAGCCGGGGTCGCAGACGGCGCGAGCGACGTCGTCCATCACCGTGTCTTCGGGGATGCGCAGCCACTCGGTCGAGGGCTCGCTCACCTCGCTCTCGCCGCTGAGGTTGGGGCCGGAATAGATATGGCGCTCGTCCATGCGCAGACGACGCTCTTCGCACTGAATCTCCATCGACATCAGGCTGGAGCGGCCGCCGACCGCGTCGATGAAGGCTGGCGCGATGACCTCCTCGCGAAGGGTGACGCGCACCGGCTCCTCTGGCGTCAACGGCATGGTCTTGCCGACCATGGCCACGACGAACCCCGACGTCACCGTCACCACGGCGGACGGCTTGATGTTGGTGCGCTCGGCCAGCCACGCGGCGATCGTCGCCGGATCGCCCGCGGCGGGATAGTCTGTATCGGCCAGGGCGAGCGGCGCGATCGAGAGCGCAACCAGCGTGGCGCACAGGAAACTCACGCGAAACATGGCAAGGGCTTTCTATTGGCCGACGTGCGGCTTTCCGCTTTCGCGAAATCGGAAATCAGCGCATTTACTTGGTCGTCATCATGGGGAAGCGGGTAGTGGCGGCCGACTTTAAAGCCACCAGAGGTATAAAGGGAGCCGGTCGTATCGTCGCGGCGCTGCTTGTGCTTGCCGTTGTCGCGCCGGTCTCCCCCGTCCGCGCCGAGGAAGCGATCGAGGAAGAGGCTCTGCCGCCGCCCTCCCCGCCCCCGGTGGAAGTCGCGCCGCAGGAGCCCGACCCGCTCGGCGATCTCATCGGCACGGTTCAGGACCCGGCCTACAAGCCGCCGACCCCGCCCGCGCCCAATATTTTCGGCTCCATCGCCCTGCCCTCGCAGAGCTTTGTGGCCGACGAGCAAGCCGGCTGGCTTGATCACCTCGCCTGGCCGCCCATCGACGGGCCCTGGAGCCCGCTTCTGCAGCGCATCCGCAATATGCCGCGCCAGGCGCAGCTCATGGCCGTCAATATCTGGGTCAACCACCAGCTCGCCGTGGGAGACGACCGCGACATCTACGGCGTGACCGATCACTGGGCCGGCATCGAGGAGGCGTTCGCACACAAACGCGGCGACTGCGAAGACTTCGCCATCGCCAAGATGCAGCTGCTGGAAGCCTCCGGTTTCAGCCGCGAAGACCTCTATCTGGCTTTGCTGAAAGACGAGATCCGGGGCGTCGACCACGCCGTGCTGGCGGTGCGGGACGGCAATGACTTCTGGATTCTCGACAGCTTGAACGACCGGCTGCTGCGCTCGGAGGACGTGCGCGGATATCATCCGGTGATGACCTACAGCGCCGGCCACGCCTGGGTGCACGGGTACAGGACCCATGCGGCGCTGACGGCTCCGCCGCTGCGTTAGCTGAGTATTTTTCGGACCTTGCATCGCGCTGCCCGCAAGGCCCCTGCCGCCTCAGGCCAGGACGTTGAGGCCGGCGACGGCGGCCACGAGTTCGGCCTGACGGCGGACCCCCACCTTCACCATGGCCGAGGCCATCTGGGTGCGGATGGTGTTGATCTTCACCCCGCGCGAGGCAGCGATTTCAGGAAGGTCGGCCCCCAGCGCCAGCTGCACGACGATGTCGGCTTCGGCGGGCGCGAGGCGGAACATGGAGCGGATGCGCTCCACATAGGCCTGCGACTTCTGACCATTGTCCTGAATGGCGACCAGCGCCAGCGTCTCGCCATGCGAATGGCAGGGCCGCACGCCGACGGCATGGGGCCGCACCTCGCGTGAGCGCCGGATCAGCAGGGTGCCGGTCGCACCGTCCGTCACCGCGCGCCGGATCAGGTCGCGAAGGATTTGGGTGTCCGCGGCGGTTTCCGCGCAGATGACGCCGTTGTTGTCATAAAGCCCGTCGGCGGTGCGCAGGTAATTCGCGGCCGCGTTGTTGGCGCAGAAAATACGGCCAGCAGCGTTGGTCAGGACAAAGCCCACGCTCAAAAGGTCAAGGACCTCCGTCGCGGCATCGGAACTGAAGGCAGGCCAACCCGCCCTCGCACGGCCGCTCTCAAGCGCCGCGTTGTTCGATTGTAATGGAAGCACTTGGAGCCCCTCTCCCTTCAATCGTAAAACCTACTATGACCACATCTTGGCCGTTATACTATTGTTAATCATATTCACAAACCCGAGGACGCTAAAATGTCACAGGCCATTACTCAGGTTAGTATATTTGTATGATACTATCGGCCTGAAATGGGTATTTCTTTCTGCGGATACTTTGACGTAGCGTGAGGCTGGGCTGCGCTATTTTTCCTTGGTGAATTGAGGGGACGGCTATGCCGTAAGACGCGGCATAAGGAAGCTTCGCCGCGCGCCCCGCATCCATGGTTTTATATAGTGCGTTTGGATGATGATCTCGTTGCGGAATAACTCTGTCGGTTAGTCAGTGGTAAACTTAGATTTGTCTTGAATGCGTCCCATGATGGTCGCTTCACCCGCCCTCCAGGTCACCCACCTTGCCAAGCGCTACGTCACCGGCGCGGGCGTCAGCGACGTGAACCTTTCCGTCGCTCCGGGTCAGATCACCGGCTTCATCGGCGTCAACGGCGCGGGCAAGAGCACGACGCTGCGGTGTATTCTGGGCCTCAGTGAACCCGACGCGGGCAAGATCGAGATCTTCGGCGCCTCCGCCGCTTTCGCCTCTCGCCGTCGCATTGGCTTCCTGCCCGAAGAGCGGGGGCTGGCGCCCCGTGACCGCGCCCGCGATGTCATCGCCTTCCACGCCCAACTTCGCGGCACGCCCCGCCGCCAGGCCCGCGACCGGGCCGACGCCCTGCTCGGCCGCATTGGTCTGGCCGGACGCGAAGGCGCGCGGATCGGGGAGCTGTCGAAGGGCAACGCCCAGCGGGTGCAGATCCTCTGCGCGCTGGCGCACGACCCCGACCTGCTGATCCTCGACGAGCCCTTCTCCGGCCTCGATCCGGTGGCGCAGGCGGAAGTGCGCTCGCTGTTCGCCGAGCACCGGGCCAAGGGCGGCTCGATCCTGTTCTCCACCCACGCCATGAGCTTCGCCGAGGAACTCTGCGACAACGTCGTCATCCTCAGCCAGGGCCGGACGGTGTTCGAAGGCCCGGTCGCCGAGGCCGCCACGGCCGGGGGACGGCACGGCGCCTTCGTGGTCTCCGCCGACGACGCCGCGGTGCTGGCGGCGGCGCAAGACGTGGGCGGTGAGGCCACAGCGATGACCGGCGCGTCCATGGGCGCCGTGCGCTGGCGCATCCTGCTGCCGCCGAGCGTGACCCACACCGTGTTGATGCGCGCGCTGGCCGTGCGCCAGGCGCGGATCTTCGAATTCAAACCCATTGAAGCGGGCCTTGAGTCCGCGCTTTGGGACCACGAGCTGACGCGTCGGGCCGTGGCCTGATGCTTCGGGTCCTGCTGATCGCCGAGCGGGAGTTCAAGGCCTATGCCTCGACGGCCAGCTTCTGGGTGGCGCTCGCCATGGGGCCGCTGTTGATGGGATTGGCCGGCTTGGCGACGGGAGCGCTCCACACCGGCCCGGCTCCGCGCATCGTCAGCATCCAGGCCGATCGGCCGGAGGTCGCCGCCGCGGCCCAGGGCTCGATGGAAGACGCTGCCCGCATTCAGGGCCGCGCCCTCGAGGTCGGGCCGGGCGGGTCGCGTCTGACCTTCTCCGGCGGCAAGATCACGATCACCGGCCAGCCGCTGAACCGCGTCGAGACCGAGCTGGTGCGGCGCGACCTCTATGCACTGGACCTGGCCGACCAGTTGCGGGCGAAGGGCGTCCAACCGCCGGCGTTCAAGCACGTCGCGTTCGCCGCCCCTTCCCCCACCCGATCGGCGCAACCAAGCCCGCTTGGCCGGTTCGCACCGGTGTTTCTGCTGTGGCTCACGCTGGTCGGCGCGCTCGGAATGCTGCTGCAATCGGTGGTGCGTGAGCGGGCCAACCGGGCGCTGGAGCAACTGCTCGCGGGCGCGCGCGCGTCAGAGATTGTCTTCGGCAAATTACTTGGCGTCGGCGCGGTTTCCCTCCTGGTGCTGGCGAGCTGGCTTGGTGGAGCGGCGGTGATGGCGATGACGCCGCTGGTCGCCCAGAGCAGCCTGCTGACCAGCCTTGGAAGCCCGGCGGCGGCGCTGCATGCGGGCGCGGTCTATCTGATGGCCTTCCTGATGTACGGCTCGGCGCTGGTCTGCGTGGGCGCGGCCGCCCCGGACCTGCCGAGCGCCCAGAACCTGTCGCGGCCGGTATTCGGGTTGCTGCTGGTGATCTTCTTCCTGGCGCTCGGTTCGACCATGGGTCTTGGCCAGAGCCTCGCCTGGCTGATCTGGGTCCCGCCCTTCACCCCCTTCATGCTGCTTCTGGAGCAGGGAACCCTGCCCGCCTGGCAGGCCGTGCTCGCCTGGACACTGATGGGAGCCACCACGGCCGCCACGACCGCCTTCGCCTCCCGCGCGCTGGTGATTTCCCCACGCCCGTTCTTCGCCAGGCGGGCCGCCGCACACTGAGCCTGCGTTGGGCGATGGTTTAGGGCGCGGTCTGCAGAACCGTCGGCACAGCGCCTGCCCGCAGCGCGAGCAGCCAGCCTACGGCCTTCCAGATCAACACCGTGGCGATGATCGCGGCGTATCCGTCCACGGCGTAGTGCCAGCCCAGGTGAACCGAGCCGATCAGGATCGATGCGAGGTAAACCAGCATCGCCAATCCAAGGTACCGATGCGCGCGCCACGCAATCACGGTGAACAAGGTCGCCATGGACAGGTGCATGCTGGGGAAGGCGGAAATTCCACTGCCCAGGCGCGGGTTATTCTGCGCGTAGGACGACCAGAGGTATCCGGAAAAGTCCCCTGACGCCGGACCGCCGCTGACGGCGACCAGATGGTGCGTCAGGGCTGCAAAGCGCGGGTCGGCCAGGACATTCTCGAAAAACCTCGGACCGGCGGACATGCCCAGGCCGGCCACGACGTTGCCTAGCAACACCCAACAGATGAGGAAGGTCCACAGGTACTGCGAGCGAAACGGCCGCAATGGACCCACGACACAGGCGGCGAACGTCCAGCCGGCCAGCATGTGCAGCCATGAAAACGTATAAAACGTCTCGATCTTCGCGGTGTAGGGATCGAGGAAGGTCAGCCACCGCCATGGATCGCGGCCGTGGATGGCGCCATCCAGGTTGGCGAACAGCAGGTCATGGGAAAAGGGCACGATCTGCGGCAGCGTCGTCTTCATCGAGGTGAAGGCGCCGTAGAAAACGCCCAGCGCGGCGAAGAGCACGGCGCCCGCCACCCTCTCGGCCGTGAATTGCTCGCCCAGGCGGCGCAAGGGCGACGCACTGGTCAGGCCCATGATCGCCAAAACGCTCAGCAGACTAAGTGCAAACCCGATCAGGTAAGCGAGCCAGCCCCGGATATAGAGAAGCGGCATGAAGTGGGCGGGCTGTCGCACAGCCACAGTGATCGCCCACACAGCCAGCACATAGACGGCGATGAAGCCGTAAATGGGCCAGTCGGCGCCGATTTGTTTAAGCCAGGAGCGCATCGCCTTTGCCTAATTGTCCTTGGACGCCGGCGCCATAGGCGAAACTGACGCAAGCGCATGACCATCGGAGAGTAGTTGGCGGGCGGGATACCTTCCTCGTGGAAGAAGAAGCGCATAGGCTTCTTCCATGGAGGGGCGGATTTCACGAACCGTGCTGGCGGCGCAGCTGGTCTTTGCCGGTTTCGTGGCGACCGCGGTTGCGCTGCACGCGCACGGGCCCGCGGATTTCAAGATCTTCTGGGCCGCGCAGCACACCGCGACGCCTTACGACGCGGCCGCGATCGCGAAGGTGCTTGGGCCGGGCCTGAGGCCCTTCTCTTACCCACCGACCTTCCTGTTTCTCACCAAGCCGCTGGCGTGGATCAGTCAGCCTGTCGCCTACGTGGGCTGGGTGGCGCTTTCGGCCATGGCGATGGTGGCGAGCCTGCGCAGACCCGCCGCGCCGCTGGTGCTGTTCGCGCCCGCCGTCTTCCTGGCGGGGATCGTCGGCCAGACCTCGTTGCTGGTAGGGGCGGCGCTGTTTGCGGGAGCCACCCTGCTGTCGCGCCCCGTGATCGCGGGCATGCTGTTTGGCCTCGCCGCGTGCATCAAGCCGCAGGTGGTGGTGTTTGCGCCGCTGGTGCTGATCGCGGGCGGCCACTGGCGAGCGCTGGCGGCGGCGGCCGCGACCGGCCTCGTCGTCAGCCTGGGCGCCACGGCGCTCTACGGGCCGCATATCTGGGCTGATTGGCTGATCTCCCTGCAATCATTCGTTCAGGCGAACGACGTCGCCTGGCCGGGCCGCTATCTCTCCCTTCCGGGGCTTTGGCGGATCGCGCCGCTGGCCATCGGCGCGGTGGCGGCATGGCGGCTGGCGAGCGATCCGGAGCGAGCGACAGGCGTCGCCGTGGTCGCTGCATTGCTGGGTTCGCTGCATGCGATGGACTATGACGCGGCCATACTGACGCCCTTCGCGCTCTCGGCGGCGCTGGCGGGGAGCTGGACGGCCGTCGGTTACGTGATCTTCCTCGTCGCGCCGCCGGCAATGTGGTCCGTGGGCCTGTTTGGAGCCATGGCGCTCTGTCCCCGAAACTGGCCAGTCCACCGGCTAACCGCGCGGATGCACACACGCCGAGAGGACGGCTGAGATGACGCCCTCCCCGCCCCTGCGAGCCGCGCGGCTGGCGCTTCTGCTCCTGACCATCGTCTGCGCACTGGCGGTCGACGCCTTTGGAATACTGCCGAGGGCGATGGAGGGCGCTCGCAATGGAGACTTCTCCACCTTCTACACAGCCGGACGCATCGACCGAAATCTCGTCTATGATTTCGGGGCGATCAGCCGCGCCCAGGAACCCATCGTCGGCCGCCTGACCAGCCCCCGGCCATACCTGAACCCGCCGACCTATCTGCCGCTCCTGCGCCTGCTGGCGCGGATGCCCATCAATGTCGCGCTCGCGATCTGGGCGGTCGTCACCACCGCTGCTTTCCTCGGGGCCTGCCTTTTCGTGGCCCGACCCTCAGCCGTACTGCTCGTCGCTATTTCACCCGTCGTGTGGAGTACGGCCGCGGGCGGTCAGGTGGCGCTCGCGGTGGGCGCGTGCGTCATTGGCGGGGTCCTGCTCCTGCCCAGACGTCCCGTATTGGCCGGCGTGCTCTTTGCCGTTGCGGCCCTCATCAAACCGCCGACCGTAGTGCTTGTCCCGCTGGCCCTCATCGCCGCCCGGGAATGGCGCGCCCTCGCCGCGTGCCTGATTGCGGGCGCGGCAGGGGGCCTGGCCTCTCTCGCCTTCGAGGGTATCGACACCTGGATGCGGTGGTTCGGGGCGTTGCATGAATTCAGCAGGTTCCTGGCGACGAGCACGGTCATCGAGAAAGGAGTCTCGCCGGCGACGATCATGCGTCTTGTCGGGGTTAGCGGGTCGGCGGCGCTGGCTTTCCAGATCGTATGCGGATTGCTGGGCGTGGTCCTCGCGTGGGGCGCCTTTCGACGCACGGACGATCCGCTCGTCCGGTTGGCGGCGCTGACGACGGGATGTCTGCTGGTGACGCCCTATGCGATGACGCAGGAGATGGCGCCGATGCTGCCGTTCGTGGCGGCGACGTTCTTCAATGACCGCGTCAATCCGCTGTTCTGGCTGGCGGGGCTGCTGGTGCTGGCCTCACTCGCCGCGCCTTTCGGGGTCCTCCTGATGGCGCTCGCGCTCGTCGTGCGATGGCCGGAAACCGAGATTGCAACCGCCAGCGGCAAAGCTTGAGCTAGTCATTGTGGCGCGCGTCCAGGCGCGACACCAAAACTTGGCCGGCTGTCATTTATCTGTAACACGCCGCCCAGGAACGATGCGCCCGTTCTCCGCGCGTGGACGCCGTTCTGCCGGCTCAATCCACAGGTTTTTCGCGGATATACTACATTTGCGCTAATCCATAATCGCTGCCCATCGCGAGTATTGCCGCAACCAAGACCGGCTTTGCCGCCTGCAACATTTCGCCGCAGCGTCTCGCCCTCCCGGAATTTTTTTGATGGCGATTTGCACAAGAAATGCGCGTTTCGATGCGCGTTTTCGCGCGCATCCCTCGTAAATCTACTTTTCCACGGCGAAGCGGTACCACGCGAAGACTAATGAATTTGCATTACATTAACCTGCCTCTATTACTCGTTAACCCTTTTTTAGTATTTACAACTCGGCAACCATATGAATTTGATTAGTGCAAGGGGCGACTTCCAAACGGCATTGCTGTTGGATCCCCCCAGACCTTGATCAGTAAGTCTTGGTCTTTATCTCAGTTTTCACCAGAGAGGGGGTTCCCCATGTCCAAGTTCCTGGCTTTCTTTCAAGATGAGACCGGCGCCTCGGCTGCCGAATACGCTTTGATCCTCGCCATCGTCGGCGTGGGCATCGCGGCTGCCGCGCTTGTGCTGCAAACGTCGATTTCGACCGCGATGAACACCGCTTCTTCGTGCATCGACGCCGGCGCTGGCTGCGCGGCCTAATCAAATCAGTTGCGTACCGCTGACCGGCCTCGCCGGTCGGCCACTCTTTTCGGGAACACCGCTGCCGCCGCCTGCCGGCTCAGCGGTGTTCCTGAAATCTCTTTCTTCCAAATGTTCGGGACAGACCGATGCCGATCCGCACGATCCTTACTCTGCTGGTTGCCGCCGTTCTCGGCGTCGCGGCCGTTCTGCTGACCCGAAATTATCTCGGCCACCAACGAGCCAATATGGTTCAGACCCAGGCGCAGGGCATGTCGACCGTCGTGGTCGCCGCCCAGCCGCTGGCGCGGGGCGTCCTGCTGACGCCGGGCGTGCTGAAGGTGGCGAGCTATCCGACCAGCGCGGTTCCGGCCGGCGCTTTCTCCACGATCCAACAGGCCACCGCCGGCGGCGATCGCCGCGCGCTGCGTAACCTGGCGGCCAACGAACCTATTCTTCCGGACCGCATCACCGCGCCGGGCGGCAGGGCGAGCCTTTCGGCCCAGCTGACGCCTGGCATGCGGGCCGTGACGTTCCGGTCCAACGACGTGGCGGGCGTGGCGGGCTTCGTGCTCCCCGGCGACCGCGTCGACGTCATGCTGACGCGGACCGTATCGGGCGGCGCCGGCGGACAGGACAACACCATCACCCAGGTAGTCGCGGGCAACGTGAAGGTTCTCGGCATCGACCAGGTGGTCAACGAGACCATGGACAAGCCCACGGTCGCCAAGGCCATCACGCTGGAGCTTACGCCCGATCAGGCGCAGGCGCTGCCGCTGGCGGAATCGCTGGGCACGGTCAGCCTGGCGCTGCGGCACATCTCCGATGAACTTCCTCTCACCCGGACCGTGACGACCGTCTCGGACCTGGGCGCGGGACCCTATCGCGCCGCGCCGGTCTATCGGGCCGCGGCCGCTACCCCCATGGGGACTATCCGTCACGCCGTCGCCCACGCGATCGGCTCGACGGTGAAGGTCACCCGCGGGGTCGAGACCACCAGCTACTCAGTCGGCAACTAGAAACAGGATGTCGGGGGCGACGCCATGACCATGACCAAGGCCGTCACCGGCCCACTCCAGAAAACCGCGGCCGTCCTCGGCGGCCTGCTCCTGCTCGCTGCGGCGATCGCGATGCCGGGCAAATCCGCGGCCCAGGCGCGCGAGGAACTCGTCGTGCCGGTCGGTCAGTCGGAAGTGCTCGATGTGGGCGCGCCCTACACCGACCTGATGATCGCCAATCCCGACATCGCCGATGTCCTGCCGCTGTCGAACCACTCCATCTATGTGGTCGGCAAGAAGACGGGCTCCACGGCGCTCAGCGTCTATGGGCCGGGCAAGCGGCTGCTCTCGGTGGCGATGATCACCGTCGGCGCCAATGTCTCGGGCCTGAAGCAGCGGCTCTATGAGATCCTGCCCGACGAGAAGAATATCGCTGTGCATGCGGCGGGCGATAGCCTGGTCCTGTCTGGCCCGGTGAGCAGCGGCCCTCGCATGCAACAGGCGCTGGCGCTGGCCGAAACCTATGCGCCCGGCAAGGTCGTCAACATGATGAGCGTGCAGGGCGTACAGCAGGTGATGCTGTCGGTCCGCTTCGTCGAGGTCGACCGCAACGTCGCCAAGGGCCTGCGCAGCAACGTCCAGACCCATAACTACGACCCCAGCCGGCCGTTCATCGCCACGGGCGATACGCTGTCGGGCGCGATCCTGGACAGCTTCGGCCTTGGCCAGCTGCGCTTCCGCAACGGCGACCTCGACCTCGACGTGCTGTTCGACGCGCTGGAGAAGAAGGGCCTGGCCCGTACGCTCGCCAATCCCACCCTGGTGGCGATGAGCGGTGATACGGCCAGCTTCCTGGCCGGCGGCGAGTTCCCCGTACCGGTGGCGCAGAGCTCCGGCACGACCACGGGCTCGGGCGGTGTGACGCAAGCCACCATCACCGTCGAGTTCAAGCAGTTCGGCGTAGCGCTCGCCTTCACGCCCACGGTGCTGGATGACGGAGTCATCAACCTGGTGGTCGCACCGGAAGTCTCCGACATCGACCCCTCGGTCTCCATCACCACCCAGGGCCTCACCATCCCGGGCATCAAGGTCCGCCGCGCCAAGACGACGGTGGAGCTGCGTGACGGCGAGTCCTTCACCATCGCGGGCCTCCTCAAGGACGACTACCAGAACGCCATCCGGCAATACCCCTTCGTGGGCGACCTGCCGGTGCTGGGCACGCTGTTCCGCTCGACGAGCTACCAGCGCAACCAGACCGAGCTGGTGATGGTGGTCACGCCTCACCTGGCGGTCCCGACCCAGTCGGCCCAGGCGCTGCCGGGCGCGGGCATTGTTCCGCCTTCTGATTTCGAGCTGTTCCTCTTCGGCGCCCAGCAAGGCCTGAAGAGCGGCGTCAACCCCGAGGACCGCGCCCTGATGGGCCTGGATCCCAACAAGGTCGGCGTCGACGGCAAATATGGCCACGTACTCTTCTAGGGGCGCTGTGATGCGATACGCACTTCTGACGATCGGACTTACGGCGCTCGGCCTTGCCGGCTGCGTCCAAGGCAACACGGTCGATCCCGACTTCGGGGTGGCCCTGCGCCAGAACGTGGCCGCGCAGATCGCCGACCCGGCGCCGCGCTACGTCCGCGCCGATCCGCCGGCCTCCAACGGCCCGCGCACGGCGCTGGCGCAAGAGCGCTACGAGAAGGGCACGGTGATCCAGCCCGTCGTGCAGGGCACCACCACCGTCACAAGCAGCAGCGGTGGCGGCAAGTAAGGATGGTGATGCGATGCTCCCCCGGCTCGCAAACTTCGCGCGTGACACCTCAGGCGCAGTAGCGCCGCTATTCGCCACGGCTCTTATCGGTCTGGTGAGCGCGGGGGCGCTCGCCTGGGACATCAGCCGCGGCTACGCCATGAAGGCCGAGTTGGAAGCAGCGGTGGACGCCGCCGCGCTGGCCGGCGCAACCCAGCTCGACGGCCAATCGGATTCCATCACCCGCGCCACCACGGCCGCCGAAGGCGCGCTCGTCCAGAACTCCAAGCGGATGGGCGACACCTACGAAGCCAACGTCGTGGGCGCGGGCGACACGATCCAGTACCTGACCGACCTGACGTCGCGCACGGTCACCACCGACGGCGCCGACGCCAAGTTCATTGAGATTACGCTCGCGCCGCGCCCGATGGGCCTGATCCTCGGCGCCCTTGTCGGGGCAGGCGCCTTCAACGGCCGCGCCCACGCGGTGGCGGGCTACGGCTCGGCGCTGTGCAAGGTGCCGCCGATGTTCGTCTGCAACCCGGACGAAACCAAGACCTCGGGCCTGTTCGACGCATACGCCGGCAAGGGCCTCGTTCTTAACGGCAAGGGCGGTTCAGGCGCCTTCACGGCGGGCAACTTCGGATTCCTGCAAGTGGGCACGGCGCTGAGCGCGCTGCAGCAGGCCATGGGACGCTCGCCCCCGCTGACCGATTGCTTCGGCGAAACCGTGGAAACCAAGACGGGCGACCCGACCTCGGTCCTGCCGTGGTTCAATACCCGGTTTGACATCTACTCCACGACGACAATCGCGGCGCAGAAAGACAGCCCGTATTACGCGCCGGCCGAGATCACGGTGACCGGTCTGGCGAAGAATACCGGGGGTTCAAACTCGGTCTGCAAACCAGGCTCGTCGGGCAACACCTATAATGGGAGTTCGTCCGGCGTGAGCGCCATGGCCATGCCGCGCGATAAGTGCGCCTATTCGAAGACAACCGCCGGCGCGAACCAGACCCCGACCTGCGATGGCCCGTCGACCAACTCGATCGGGACCGGCGTCTGGGATGCGGTGAGCTATTTCAAGATCACCCATAACTACACCAGCGCAATCAGCAACACGACGACGCCCACCGGCGAAACCTGGGCGAGCTATTACGACTACCCGGACGCCAGCACGAAACCGACGTATCCAACGCGATATCAGGTCTACCTTTGGGAAAAGGACCATAAAGACACCTCCAGCGCCTGGGCGACCTCGACGTTTGCGGCCGCAAACACCAAGACCAGCGACGGCGACTGGAACACGCGCCAGTGCGGCACCTCCGATCCGGTCGCGGGCGTGCCGGACCGCCGCACGATCTCGGCGGTGGTGCTGAACTGCAGCGCGGTAGGCAATGGCAAGAGCGTCAAACAACAAGACGTAGTCGGCGCGGTCGACATCTTCCTGACCGAGCCTGCATCCGTGAACGGCAACGGCTGGATCTACGGGGAAATCATCGGCTCCACGACCGACTCTTCGGCGGTCGGACAGGAAACCCGCGTCTATTCGGTGCGGCTCTATGAATAGGCGCGCTTTCCACAAGGAAGAACGGGGCTCCGCCGCGGCGGAGTTCGCGCTGATCCTGCCGCTGATGCTGATGCTGGCTTTCAGCTTCTATGAGGCTGGGCGCGTATTCTGGAGCTACAACATCGTCCAGGCCTCCGCCCGCGACGCGGCGCGGTACGCCGCGCGGCTGCCGGTCACCTGCACCGGATCGAGCGGCGCGTTCGATGACGGCGCGGCCACGGCCGAGGTCCAGAACCTCACCCGCACCGGCACCATCGATGGGTCCGGAGGTCCTCTGGTTCCAAACTGGACGGACAACGCCAGCGTCACGGTGGCCATCGACTGCAGCTACGACAACAGCGCCCAGACGATGAAGGGCATCTACAGCGATGACGCCAACATTCCGGCCGTCACCGTAACCGCCGCCGCCCCTTACGGATTGCTGTTTGGCGGGCTGTTTGGCGGTCTCGACATCCCGGCGGTGACGGTCAGCAACGCGCAGGTTTGGACCAAATGAGCCCGCGCCGCGCCCTCCCCCGCTTTCTGGCCGACCAGACCGGCGCCGCCGCCGTAGAATTCGCGCTGGTTTCACTCGTCTTCCTCAGCCTGATGGTGGGGACCGTCGATGTCACGCGCCTGCTTTGGGAGGTGAACTCGATCAAGGGCGGCACGCGCGCGGCGGCCCGCTACGCCGTGGTCAATCCGCCTGCCGCTCAGGCCCTGACCGACTTCGACGGAGTCTCTTTGGGCTACGGCGGGGGTCAGGCGATCCCGGCGTCGGTGATTGGCACCTACATCTGCACCAGCACCGGCTGTACCTGCAGCGGCGGCACGAGCTGTGGCGCGAACACGCTCGACAGCACGACCTTCGACGCGATCGTCGCGATCATGCAGGGCTATTACAGCGGCGTCGATCCAACCAGCATCGTCGTCCAATACTCCCCCGTGGGATTGGGCATCTCCGGCAACCCGTTTGGGCCCGATGTCGATCCCCTGGTCACCGTACGGCTCTGCCAGGCGTCCGACGGCGCGGCCTGCACTCCCATGCAGTTCGCGCCGGGCGTCTTGCAGGCCTTCGGTATCGCTCCTTTCAACATGCCGCCGGTGGCTTCGTCGCTGAGCGGTGAGGATTTGTCCTGATGGGCGCACTTATGAAATTCCCACTGTCCCGATCCCAGCCGGCCTCCCCCGCCGGCATTCCAGCTTCGACGGGCCTGCGTGTCAGTTTCACGCCGGACGCCTTCGAACGTGGCGAGCCGAGCGAGGCGCTGCGCGAGCAATTCCCGCACGTCTCCTTCCGTCCCCTGCCTGGGCGCTGGTCTTCGCCGACCTTTGCCGGCGATGCGCTGATGGTCTCGGCCGACGCGGCAAGGCCCGGGGACATCGACACCCTCTGCGCCAACCTGCGTGAGAGCGGTCATGCCGATCAGGTGATCGTGCTGCTGCAGAACGCCGACCTTGCGGTGACCCGCCGGCTGGTGCGCGAAGGCGTGTTCGACGTTCTTACGGCGCCGGCGAGCGACGCGGCGCTGGTCGTCAGCCTCGAGCGCCTGCTCACCCGCTTTGAAGCCCAGGCGGCCCAGCCGCGTTCCGGCAGCGAAGTCATCGCCTTCCTGAAGGCCGGCGGCGGCGTCGGCGCGACGAGCCTGGCCGCGCAGCTGGCGGCCATCTTCGCCACCCACGACCGCAACATCCGCGTCTGCCTGGCCGACCTCGACGTGCAGATGGGCTCGGCAGCGGTCTATCTCGACCTGCAGGACACCGTGACCATGAGCCAGGTGCTCGCGGCCGGTAAGGATCTGTCCGAAATCCGTTTCTCCGAGGCGCTGAGCCGCCACCAAAGCGGCGTTCGGGTGCTGGGCGATCCGCAGGAGTTCATGCCGCTCGAGGCGCTGACCCCGGCCATCGTCGACAACCTTATCTCGGCCCTGCGCCGCGAGTTCGACATCGTCCTCATCGACCTGCCGTCGGCCTGGACCGCCTGGACCGACCGAGCCCTGCGCTCGGCCGACCGGATCGTCATGGTCACCCACCTGTCCGTGCCGCACGCCCATCTGACGCGCCGCCAGCTGAAGGTGATGGCGAGCCAGGGGCTGGACGCTGTCCCCCTTACCCTCGTCTGTAACGCGGTCGGCGGCGCCGCGCCCGCCGGCGTGTCGGTGAAGGCCATGGAAAAGGCGATCGGCCAGTCGTTCGACGCCGTCCTGCCCGAAGAACGCAAGCTGATGGACGAAGCCATCAACCAGGGGGTCGCCATCGCCTCCATCCGCAAAGGAACCAAGCTCGAGAAGGCCCTGGTGGCGCTTGCCGAGTCCTTACGTGTCCCGGCCGCCGCCCAAGTGAGGAAGTCATGAGTTTCTGGTCCCAGAGCACCGCCACCGTTGAGAAGGACGGCGCGGCGCCCCCGCCGCGCGCCGAGATCAGCGATAACCTCGAGCTCAAGGTGCGCCTGCACCAGCGGCTGCTCGACATCCTCAACCTGTCGGCGCTCGACACCATTCCGCGCGAGGCGCTGCGGGTCGACATCCGCGGCGCGGTCATCGGTCTGCTGACCGAGGAGCGCCGCCTTCTGTCCCCCGTGCAGACGGATCAGCTGGTCGACGACATCCTCGACGAGCTCCTCGGACTTGGGCCCATCGAACCGTTGCTCAAGGACCCGACCGTCAACGACATCCTGATCAACACCCACGAGCACGTGTACGTCGAGCGCGCGGGCCGCCTGGAAGAGACCAGCGTCCGCTTCCAGGACACGCGGCACCTGATCCGCATCATCAACAAGATCGTCGCCGCCGTCGGCCGCCGGGTCGATGAATCCCAGCCAATGGTCGACGCGCGCCTGGCCGACGGCTCCCGGATCAACGCCATCATCCCGCCGCTGGCGGTTGATGGACCGCTGGTCTCGATCCGGAAATTCTCTCGCGTCCCGATCGACATGGACAAGCTCGTCAGCCTGGGCAGCATCACCAAGGAGATGGCGCTGGTTCTGAAGAGCGTCGTTCAGGCGCGCCGCAACATCCTGATCTCCGGCGGCACCGGGTCCGGCAAGACGACGCTGCTCAACGCGCTGTCGGCCTTCATCGACCACGCCGAGCGGATCGTCACGATCGAGGACTCCGCCGAGCTGCAACTGCAGCAACCGCACGTCGGCCGGCTGGAGACGCGCCCGCCCAACATCGAGGGCAAGGGCGAGGTCACCCAGCGCGACCTCGTGAAGAACGCGCTGCGGATGCGCCCCGACCGGATCATCGTCGGCGAAGTGCGTACCGGCGAGGCCTTCGACATGCTGCAGGCCATGAACACCGGCCACGACGGCTCAATGACCACCGTCCACGCCAACACCGCCCGTGACGCCCTTGCCCGCGTTGAACAGATGGTGGGCATGGCCGGGCTGGACATTTCCGCCCGCGCCACCCGCGGCCAGATCGCCTCGGCCATCCACGTCGTCATCCAGGCCGAACGGCTGGAGGACGGCAGGCGCAAAGTGGTCTCCATCTCCGAAATCGTCGGCATGGAAGAAGACGTGATCTCGATCCAGGAGATCTTCCGCTTCCGCCGCCGCGGCCGTGGGCAAAACGGCGAAGTGCTGGGCGAGCTGGAAGCCACCGGCATCCGGCCGAAGTTCATGGAAGCCCTGATCGCGCGCGGCATCGAGGTTCCGCCGGAGCTGTTCGCTCCCGGACGCAAGTCAGCGTGACCCGATGACCCAGATCCTGCTCCCCCTGATCCTGGTCCTGGCCTTCGTGGTGGTGATGCTGCTGGTGCAGTCGGTGGCCGGCATCGCCTTCGCCAGCCGCGAACGCAGCAAGCGCGTCAACCGCCGCTTGACCATGCTGGGTCAGGGCATGGAGCAGCGGCAGGTCTATGAGGCGCTGGTCCGCCGGCCGGTCTCGCCGAAGTTCGCCTCTGCCTGGGCCAGCAACAGCTTCGATCAGATGACCACCTTCATCACCCAGGCCGGGCTTTCGATCCCGCCTATGCAGCTCATCGCGATCGTCGGCGGCGTGGCGCTGGTGTTGTGGGCCTTTGCGGTGCTGGTCCTGAAGCAGGCCGGTTCTGGAGTCGGCCTGCCTGAAATGATGGTCGCCCTGTTCGGCGCGGGGACGCTCAGCATCATGGGCGCCTATGTCTTCATCTCGGGACGGCGCACCAAGCGCACCAAGCTGCTTGAAACCCAGCTGCCGCTGGCGCTCGACATCATCATCCGCGCCCTGAAGGCCGGCCACCCGGTGATTTCGGCCGTGGGCCTGGTCACCGAGGAAATGGGCGACCCGATCGGCAGCGAGTTCGGCCTGATCGTCGACGAAACCACCTACGGCGCGGAATTCCGCGAGGCGCTGGTGAATTTCGCCCGTCGCTCGGGTTCCGACGACGCCCACTTCTTTGCCGTCAGCGTCGGCATCCAGTCGGACACCGGGGGCAACCTGGCCGAAATTCTGGCCAACCTGTCGGGCGTCATGCGGGCGCGCCAGACGCTGGGCAAGCGCATCAAGGCGCTCTCCAGCGAGGGGCGCATGTCCGGCGTCATCCTCAGCGTGCTGCCGCTGTTCCTGATCGGCACGATCGGGATGAGCGAGCCGAAATTCTACACGAGCAAATTCGCCGACCCGATCTTCTGGCCGACGGTCGGCGTGATCGTCGTCATCTACGGGATCGGCCTGCTGATGATGCGTCGCATCACAAACTTCAAATACTAGGGGCGCGCGCGGTGACCGACCTGATCATCATCTTCGTCGAATTCGCGGTCTTCGCCCTGGTGGTGGGCATGACCGTGGTCGTCAGCCGCCGGCTGCAGACCGCGGCGCTGACCGGCCGTCGTTTGCGGGGCGAAGCCAAGCGCGAAGAAGGTTCTGCCCGCGCTTCAGTCGTGCGCGACCTGCGGGTGAAGAACCCCCTGCTCGCCTGGATCCAGTCCTCCAGCTCGCTGAAGGATGACGCCGACCGCAGCAAGCTGCAAAAGTCCCTGCGCGACGCAGGTTTTGAGAGCCCCTCGGCGCCGGCGCTTTTCTTCGTGATCCGCTTCGGGCTCGCCATCGGCCTGCCCTTCCTGTTCCTGATCGCCCAAAGCTTCCGCTCGCACCCGATGACGGGGCTGCCGCTGATCTTCGGGGCGCTTTTCCTGTGCGGGATCAGCCTGATCGCGCCGCAGGCCGTGGTGGACCGGATGGCGGGCGCAAGGCGCGACGCGCTGGAGCGGGAATTTCCTGACGCGCTGGACCTGATGGTGGTCTGCGTGGAAGCGGGCCTGGGCATCGAGGCGGCCTTCATCCGCGTGGGCGAGGAAGTCCACGAGTCCCACCCGCGCATTTCGCAGGAATTCGAAAAGGTCTCGCTCGAGCTGCGGGCCGGACGCACCCGGGCCGAGGCGCTGCGTAATCTTGGAACCCGCACCGGGGTCGACGCGGTCAACTCCTTCGCCACCCTGCTGATCCAGACCGACGCCCTGGGCGCCAGTGTCGGCCAGACCCTGCGCATCTATTCGACCGAAATGCGCGAGACCCGCTTCCTCAAGGCCGAGGAGAAGGCCATGCGCATCCCGGTGCTCATGACCATTCCGCTGGTCGCCTGCATCCTGCCGGTGATCATCACGGCCCTGCTGCTGCCCGCGATTATCGACGTGATCCGCACCCTGATGCCTGCCCTCAACCACACGGGACATGGATGATGAGCAAGACAGTCCTCCGCGCCGCGCTGCTGGCCGGGAGCATGATGCTCTCCGGATGCGCCACGGTGCACCACTACTTCGCCTGGCTGCATCCGCACCGGCCTGAACTCACCATCCGCCCGATGGAAACCCCATCGGCGATGGCGAGCGGGGACGCGGTCGACCGCGCCTACAAGTCGGCGGTCGCGGCCATTGATGCACGCGATTACGGTCTGGCGCTCGACCGCCTGCAAACCGCCCGCGAGGAAGCGCCCAACGACGTTCGAGTGCTCAACGCCATGGCGGTGATTTACGACAAGCTCGGCCGTTTCGACCTGTCGACCCGCTTCTATGCGGAGGCGGAGACCGTCGCGCCGGGATCGCCCATCGTCGAAGCCAACATCGCCTACTCGAAGACCCTGCAGGCGATGCGCTCGCCGGTGCTGCAGGCGGCGGTCACGCCAACCGCGCAATCGGCCGAGCTCCGGACCATGCCGACGCTGATGGCGCAGGCCGCGCCGGCGCCCGAGCCGATGCTGAAGATCGCAACGCCCCTGCTGGTCGGCCGCCCGCTCATGGTCGTCGACGCCGCCGGGGCGCTGGAGAAGGCCCAGTCCGTGCGCGTGCAACTGGCCAGCCGTGGCTGGTCCGTCGCCGAAGACATCCAGCGCGGGGCGCCCGCCAGGGAAAGCCGCATCCTCTATCCCGCCGAGAACCGCACGGTGGCGCTGGCGCTCGCCAACACCCTGCCCTTCCACGCCACCCTCACGGTCTGCCAGGGCGATTGCCGCGGCCTGACCCTTATTGTTGGAGAAGACGCCCGATGGGCCGGATAATCATTCTCGCGGCCGCCAGCGCCCTGCTGCTCGTCGCCGCTCCCGCGCAGGCCAGAGGCCTGTTCGGCTCCCACCACGACGCCAAACCCGCCGCCGTCCCCGTGGTGGACACCGCGGTTGCCGACGCCGCCGTCGCGGCTACGCAGCAGGCGCTCGATGAACAACGCTATGGCGACGCCGGCGAATTGCTGGACCGCGCGCTGGCCTCCGGTCTGACCGACCCGCGCCTCGTGCTGCTGACCGGCGAGCTCTATCTCGCCCGCGACCGCTACGACGAGGCGGCGACCAGCTTCATATCCGCGAAGGCCACCCCGGCCCTCTTCGCCCGCGCCTCGGCCGGGTTGGGGATCGCACAATCGGGCCTCGGCCGCTCACCGGAAGCCATCGCGGCGCTGCGGGAGGCGACAGCCTCGGATCCCGGCCAATGGCGCGCCTGGAATGCGCTCGGCGTCGAGTACGATCGCCAGAAGAACTGGACCCAGGCCGAAGCCGCCTATGCCGAAGCGCTGAAGTCCTCGAGCGCCAGCGCCATAGTCTATAACAATCGCGGCTACTCGCGGATGCTGCAGGGGCGCTATGCGGAAGCCTCGGCCGACTTCGTGACCGCGCTGGACCGCGACCCCGGCTTTGCGGTGGCCCGCACCAACCTGCGGCTGTCGCTGGCCGTCCGCGGCGATTACGACCGCGCCACCTCGGTCAGCGGGGCGGAAGACCGCGCGGCCGTGCTCAACAACGCGGGCTTCGCGGCCATGATGCGCGGCGACCTGCCCGAAGCGCGCGACCTCTTCCAGCAGGCGATCGCCGCGCGCGGCAAGTTTTACGGCAAGGCTCAGGAAAACCTTGAGCTGGCCGAGGGCATGATGGTCCACGCAAAGGAAACGGCGGCTGCGGCCCCGGCGTCGGTGGGCCAGCCGTAATGCCGGCCTGGTTTTCGTACGTCATTCCGGCGGTATTCGTCGCGCTGCTCGGCGCGACGGCGCTTAGCGACCTCTTCCGGCGCAAGATACCCAACTGGGCGGTGCTGGCGATGGTCGGCCTGTACGTCGTCGCCGCCTTCACGGGCGTTGCGCCGACGGGGCCGTGGTCGGCGCTGGGCGCGGCGCTGATCGCGTTTCCGATCACCTACGCCCTCTACCACTTCAACATCATGGGCGCGGGCGACGCCAAGTTGTTCACCGCCGCGGCGCTGTTTACCGGCCTGACCTGGCTCATGCAGTTCGCCGTCATCACCGCGATGCTGGGAGGCATGCTCGCCATCGGCTTCCTCATCGTGCGCCCCCGCCGCGTTTTCCGGGGCCTGACCACCGCAGGCCGCGCGGAAGGCGCCGGCGCGGGCATCCCCTACGGCGTGCCCATCGCCCTGGCCGCCGCCGCCGTCGGCGTGCTCAACGGCTTCCTGAGCTTCACATAAGAAGAGGCGGCAGGGGAAACCTGCCGCCTCAGTTGATTCCGGTTCAGAGGGGACCGAAGCCGGAGGGTTGGTTAGCCGCCGAACCCGACGGCGATCTTGAAGTAGGGACCGTCCATGGTGCGGTCGTAGGACTTGCGTTCCGCGTAGCCCGCATCGAGCACGTTGAAATACCGCTCCCAGCGATAGCCGGTGGAAACCTTGATCCGCTGAATCTCGTAGGAGAGGCCAAGCGACAGGTCGACGACTGGAACCGTCGCGGACTTCGTGCGGCCATTGGGTACGGGGAGAATGGTCGCGGGACCCACCTGAGCAAGATACGACCCATAAACCGACGCTGGCCCGTGACTGTATATGATTTGCTCCTGGCCGTTGAATGTCACCTTTTGTTTGCCGAAGAGCACGCCGCCCGTAATCGCCCAGTCGACATCGAGATGGCCCGCGTCCGCATTGCCAAGCAGCGACTTCGCGGCCTCCCACGACAGTGTCGGGCCCGCGCCCTTGAACTTCCGCCGGGTATGCAAGTCGCTGGAGTAGCCCGCGTTCCCGATGCCGACATAATACTTGGCCCAGCCGGGAGGGATGTCCCAACCCGCCACCGCATGGGCGGTCATGTCGGTGCTGGATTTAAACTCGGCGTAGCGGAGCCCGACGCCCAGTTCCGAATGGGACAGGCCAAAACCTAGCCCGACATCGCGGCCGACGGCGAAGTCGACAACCATGTGCTCTTCGCGATTTCGCGCGGCGGCTTCCGACCAGCTGGTATGCTCGTAATTCGAGACGTACCGGTTGTACTTGGGACTGTTCGGATCGCAGAATGAGCCAAGAGGACCGCCAGGATAAAAGCCGCAGATGTGGCCCTTATCGTACTGCTCGACGTGGGGCCGCGCGGTATCGGTATTCGTCCGGCCATATCTAAAGGCCGCCGACACGCTCCAGGGCGAGCCATCGGGCCTGTAGATAAGCTTCACGGAGCGGCCGTCGCCCCAGTCGAGGTTGTGGTTCTGAACGCTTTGGCTGGTGTCGAGGCCTACCGGCAGGTTCGCCATCGCCTGGGCCGCCATGGTCGTGTAGGGCGCATCCTGCCGCTGCACCTGCCCCATGAGTTCAACAGTGAGGGGATACGGCCCGGCGTGGTTGGGGTTGGCGCCCGTCCACCATGGGCCGCCGCTGAACTCCTTCGTGACCCGCAGGCCATAGAGCCGGGGCTCGGTCAGGAAGACGTTGGTGGTCAGGCCCGTGTCGTCGGAGTTGAGGAAGGCGCCGGTGATGCTGTCACGATTGAGGACGTTCTTGACGTAGGCCATGACCTTCCAGCCGGCGTCTTCATTGCTGAAGATCGCGGCGAGGTTGATGTTGGAATAGGCCTTCAGCTTGTCATAGCCCGGCGTGTTGAACACCCGCGTCCAGGCTTCCGACTGGTAGTAGAGGTCGGTGTGTAGTGTCGCCAGCCAGTTGTTCGGCAGCGGGATGGTGTAATCGCCCGTGATCGTCGCGGTGATGTGCGGCGCGTTGGGCAGCTCGTTGCCGGAAAGGTTCTTGTAGAACCCGGCGCCGCCGTTCGGGGCTGGGCCGTAATCGACGCCGTTGGAGGTGTTCTGTCCGGCGTAGGGGTGGCCCGGCGAGCCTGCCAGCGGATCGAAGCCGGCATAGCCAGGGTACCAGAACAGGGTGCCGCTCGGCGGCTGCGGCGGGTTGGCGACATAAGCCTGTTCGGTGAGCGGGTCTTGGTCCAGCACGTAGGCAAGCTCGCAAGCGCTCAGGCCTCCGCCGCCAGCCATGCCCAGCATCGCCAACACGCCTCCAGGACGCGTGACAAGGTAGGCGGGCAGGACGCAATTGGCGGGAAGCGTCGGGAAGGGCGCGACCACGAACCAGTTCGGATTGCCCGCCGTACGGTCCATGGTGTCGACCGCCCGAGAGCCATTGGCCATCCGGGTCCGCTCGTAACCAAGCTTGAAGCCGAGCCTCAGATTTTCCACCGGTCGCCAGTCGGTCTCGAGTTCGGCGCCCCAAATCTTCGCATCGAAGTTCAGGTTGATGGCGGACCGATTGACGATCTGTGATATCTGATAGCCGGTGTAGTCGTAGTAGAAGACGTCGCCGTTCAGCGTCAGCTTTCCATCCAGCAGCGTGTTCTTCGAGCCCACTTCGAAGGCGTTAATGAATTCCGGCTTGAAGGTCTTGGGCGCGACGGCTTCCTGCTGCAAGGCCAGCTGTGAAAAGTCTGTCTTCAGGCCCGTTGCGTATAGAACGAGACCAGCAGCGGGCGGATTGGCGCCGCCGGCCTTGTAGCCGTGCCCGAAGGACGCATAGACCAGCGTCTCGTCGGTGAAGGACAGGTCCGGCTTCCAGTCCAGGGCCAGGCGGCCGGTCGGCTCGCGCCATTCCTGCTCACTGACGTCAGCGACGGGGTAGCCAACGTTGTTGGCGGCCAGCACCCAGCTCGGAATCCGCGGCGCTTCCTTCTTGTCGACCGTCCAGCGCAGGCCGGCCGTAACCTTCAGGTTGTCGGTGATCTTGTAATAAGCCTCGCCGAATATGGCGTAAGAGATCAGCTTGTAGGGATTCCGGCTCAGGAAGTAGTTGTGGCCGAGGTCGTTGAGGCTCGTGATCGGGTTGGGATCGATGTAGATGCAGTTCTGGATGCTTTGCGCGACATTGGGGTCGGGCGCGGAGAACCCCTGCGGCAAACATTGGCTGTTGTCGCTTACCCCTGGGACATAGTTGGGAATATTCGAAAAATTGCTTGCCGCTGCAACGGCCCTGTCCGCCGCCGCCAACGTCAAGGTATTGATGAAAACATAGTATTTGTCTTCCGTGTCGTAGCGTAGGAAGTTCGCGCCGAGACTGAAGTTGAACGGTCCGTCGTAATTCGACGCGATACGGAGCTCCTCGCTGAAGTGGCTCGAGTCCGCCGTGGAGAGGTCCTGGGCGACGAGGCGGTTGGCGCAGCCGATCTGGGGGTCGCAGAAATAGCCATCCGGAGTGAGGACGCCTTTGGCGATCAGGACAGGGTCCAGCTTGAATGCGCCAGGGCGCGTATTGAAACGGTTATAGTCTTGCGATGAGAAGAGCGTGTCGGAGAGCCAGCCGGTTTCCGACGTCAGCGTCAGGTGGTCCGTCAGATCGTAACTGGCCTGCAATTCAACGGTGTTGGTTTCGGCCTTGTAGATGGGGTCCACGGTGGACTCTATGGTCCGAAGATCACGCGACTGCGTCGTACTGGCGTAAGGATCGAAAGCCGCGCCGTTCACGGAATCAACGATCGGCAACGCAAAGCGCGCAAGCGCACGGTAGTACGGCAGCCTCAGCCCGTTGGGTGCCTGGAAGGAGTCGGGAGAATATAGCGACGCTGCTTCGCACCCCTGACTGAAGGTTTCATCGTAGAGAGCGCCGTTATTGGAACCGGGGCCGGTGTGGCCCCACGGCACCGTCAGGCCCGCGATGGTGTCGGGCTGGCTGCGCTTGCAGAGTTGTTTGCCCGAGCGGATCCGGTCGTCGTCTTCCTGGAAGTGTTCCCAGATAAGGTTGACGTCGAGCTTGTCGGTCGGCGTAAAGCGCAGCGACAGGCGCGTGGACCAGAGGTTGCGGCCATCGATGCGGTTGCCGGTGATCTGGTTGTCGTCATAGCCGTCGCGCTTGGTCCAGGCGCCGGCGAGCCGCAGCGCGACCTTGTCCTCGACCAGCGGCACGTTGACCATGCCTTCCACGCGCTGCGAATTGTAGGCGCCGATGTCCACCGAAGCCTTGGCCTCGTAGGTGAACTTGGGCTTTTGCGAGATCAGGTTGACGACACCCGCGGTGGCGTTGCGGCCATAGAGGGTGCCTTGCGGTCCCCGCAGCACTTCCACTCGCTGCAGGTCATAGAATTCCTGCTCGAAGAAGCGGTTACGAATGAAGGGCGTGTTGTTGAAGGCGACCGCCACGGCGGCGTCCGTCGTCGCCGAAATCGCCTGCGTGCCGATGCCTCTGATCTGGATCGAGTAACCAGTGAAGTTCGTCTTGGTGAAGGTGAAGTTCGGGACCTGGGTCATCAGGTCCGGGCCGCCCGCGACCTGACTGCGGGTCAGGTCTTCCTGCGTGAAGGCCGACATCGCGATCGGCACGTCTTGAATGTTCTCTTCGCGCTTCTGCGCCGTGACGATCAAGGCCTGGACCGTACCCTCAGCGCCGTCCCCCGCGGCGCTTCCGGACTGGGGGTCAGAGGCGCTCACGATCAGGAAGGTGTCGCCTGTCTTGCGGAAGGTGAGGCCCGTGCCGTTGAGCATCTGGGCCAACGCGATTTCCGGCTCCAGTGAACCTGAAACACCCGGCGACGCCAGCTTGTCGGCAAGTTCGGGCTTCAGCAGCACCGGACGGCCGCTTTGTTCTGAAAAGGCGCCGACGGCCAACGTCAGCGGTTGAGGTGCGATGCTAAAGTTGGCCGGCTCGGCCCGTGCAATACCTGCCGCCAACAACGTGATCGCCGACGCGCTGCCGAGCAGGCGCGCGTAATACCGTCCGGATTTTACCGACATCTTCGTCTCCCCCGTTTTTTGGGAGCATTAAGCTCCTTGTTACTTAGGAGTGGGTCGTTCCGGAAATCCCTACAGCGCCTCCTCATTATTTTTTCTCGGGCTGGTCAGCCGCACCACGTCGCGGTCGGATTCCAGCCGGGCGATATTGTATTCGGCCAGCGCGCTGACGAAGGCGTCGACGTCGCCTGCCTTGAAGCGGCCGGTGATGGGACGGCTCGCGAGTTTCGGGTCCTGGATCACGATGCGCCGGTCGGAATAACGGTTGAATTCCTCCACCACCTGCCCGAGCGGTTCGTTCTGGAATTTCAGCCAGCCGGTGAGCCAAGTGGTTTCTTTCGCCGTGTCCGTGCGGCTGACAGTCCAGCGGCTGTCGTCCAGCGCGGTGAACTGGTTGCCGGCGACGAGTTCCACGTCCTGCACCGGGACCTGCGCAACCGGGGCGACGGGCTCGGCGGTTGCGGGGGTCTTCGCGGCGACCACCGCTGGCAACAGTGTGGGCGTTTCCACCCTCACCTTCCCCTCCACCAGCGTCACGGCGAAGCGGCCATGGTCGACCCGCACGTCGAAGGCGGTGCCGACCGCCGTGACGGTTCTCCCCGCCGCGGAGACCACGAATGGATGGCGGCGGTCGTGGGCCACCTTGAAGAAGGCCTGGCCCCTGTCGAGGTAGAGAAGCCTTCGCTCGCCGTCCGCGCGGGTGCGCAACACCGTGTCCGTGTTCAGCGTCACCACCGAACCATCCGGCAAGGTCACGGTCGAGCGTTGGCCGACGTCAGTGCGGAAGGTCTGGTTGGGGAATTCGCGATAACCGACCAGGCCCGTCTGCCATGCGCCGGCGCCCAGCACCGCGGCGGCGGCGATCCCCGCCGCCATGCGCCAGACGACGCGGCGTCCGGGCCCGACCTTCAGTGCCTTTGCCCGCATGGCCAGCAGCTCGGGCGCCTCACGCGGCAATTCCATCCGCGCCCAGCTCCGCATCACGGCCTGATAGGCCTCCGCATGCGCGGGGTCGGCCTCCAGCCAGGCGTCGAGTTCGCGCATCTCGGCCTCGGTCAGCCCGCCCTGACGGCGAGTGAACCAGGCGACGGCGTCGCGCTTGACGGGAGCGAGTTCGGGAGCCGCGCTCATGATCGCGCCTCCATCAGCAGCATCACCCGCTCCATGGTCCGGCGCACGTTCATCTCGACCGCCTTGACCGACACGCCCATGCGCCGCGCGATCTCCTCGTAGGGCAACTGCTCGAACCGGTGAAGAATGAACGCCTGCGCGGCGCGCGGCGGGCTGGCGCGTAATGCCGCGAGCAGGTCCTCCAGCGTTTCCTTGGCGATCAGCGCACGTTCCGGCGAACATTCGTCGGCGAGGATGAGCTCGTCGAGCGTGGCGTGCTCGCTCCAGCGCCAGGTCCCGGGCCGGTTGCGACCGGCCATCACGTTGGCGGCGACGCGGAAGATGTAGCGGCCGACGTGCTCGATGCCCTCGGTCCCGCCACGCGCCTGCATGGCCAGGAAGACCTCCTGCACCAGGTCCTCGGCCTCGGACGCACCGACCTTCTTGCGGAAGTAGGTCCTGAGCGCCGGGCCGTACTGCGCCATCCAGCCGGGAAAGGCTTCCCGGGCCGGGTCGCTGCCTGGAGTTTGCGGGGTCGCCGCCAAATCGCCCGCCCGTAAACAAACGTCCGCCCCGGCCGATGCCGGGACGTCTCGATGAATAGGAGTGGAAGATTGCGCCTGCCCCTACAGGGCGGCGAGGAAATTTTTCAGTGGAAGTCGCGGCTGCGGATCAAGCGGCCCTTCACCTCTTGTGAGGCGGTGATCTCGCGCGGCTCTTCGCGCAGGGTGGCCAGTTCGGCGGACAGGTCGGTGAAGCGTTCGGCGACCACATGGATGACGCCGTCGGCCTTCTGCAGCCGGCCGTGGACGGCCAGGAAAGACGCCATCATCACCGTGCGACGGTTGGCCTGGAAGCGGTCGCGCCAGACGACGATGTTGGACGGGCCGGTCTCGTCCTCCAGCGTCATGAAGATGATGCCGTTCGCCGTTTGCGGCTGCTGGCGGATCAGCACCAGGCCCGCGACGGTGACGCGGGCTCCGTCTCTCATGCCGGCCAGATGTGCGGCGGGTGTGGCCCGCATCCGATCCAGCTTGGGCCGGAAGAAGGCGCAGGGGTGGGCCTTCAGCGACAGGCTGGTGGTTCGATAGTCCTCCGCCACATGCTCGGGCAGGCTCATGGCCGGAAGGTCGACCTCGGGCTCGAACAACGACAGTTGGGCCAGCAGGGGGATTTCGATGGGCGCCCTGGCCTCGCCGGACAGCCCCTTCACCGCCCACAGCGCCTCACGCCGGGAAAGGCCGAGCGAGCGGAAAGCGTCGGCTTCAGCCAGCAGCTCCAGTGAGCGCCGGGAAAGGACGCGGGCGAAGTCGTGGACAGTGCGGGCGCCCTCCTGGCGGGCCTCCATCAGCGTCCTGGCCTCGTCCTCCTTGAAACCACGGACCTGGCGCAGGCCAAGGCGGACGGCCTTCAGGTGCTCCCCCTCTTCCAGCGTGCAATCCCAATCGCTGTGCATCACGTCGGGGGCGCACACTTCGACCCCGTGCTCGCGCGCGTCGCGCACCAGCTGCGCCGGTTGATAAAACCCCATCGGCTGCGAGTTCAGGATCGCGGCGCAAAACACGTCCGGATAGTGGCATTTGATCCAGGCCGAGACGTAGACGAGGATCGCAAAGCTGATCGCGTGGCTTTCCGGAAAGCCGTAGTGGCCAAAACCCTCGATCTGTTTGAAGCAGTTCTGCGCGAAGGTGAGGTCGTAACCCCGATTGACCATGCCGCCGATGAACTTCTCCCGGTAATCCGACAGGTTTCCGAGGTTCTTGAAGGTCGCCATGGCGCGGCGCAGGCCGTTGGCTTCCTCTTCCGTGAATTTCGCCGCCTCGATGGCCAGCCGCATCGCCTGTTCCTGGAACAGCGGCACGCCCAGCGTCTTGCCCAGCACCTCGCGCAGTTCGTTGGGGTCATGGGGCGGAGCGGGGCTTGGAAAGACGACCGGCTCACGGCCCTCGCGCCGTTTCAGGTAGGGGTGGACCATGTCCCCCTGGATCGGGCCGGGGCGAACGATCGCGACCTCGATGACGAGATCGTAGAATTCCCTGGGCTTGAGCCTCGGCAGCATCGACATCTGCGCCCGGCTTTCGACCTGGAAGACGCCCACGGAGTCCGCGCGTGAGAGCATCTCATAGACCGCCGGGTCCTCCTGCGGGATCTCGGCGATGTCGCGGAACGGCAGGCCGTGCGCCTCGCGCAGCATGACCATCGCGCGGCGGATGCAGCTCAGCATGCCGAGCGCCAGCACATCGACCTTCATGAGACCCAGGCTGTCGATGTCGTCCTTGTCCCACTCGATGAAGGTGCGGTCCTTCATGGCCGCGTTGCCGATGGGGACGGTCTCGTCCAGCCGCCGCTTGGTCAGCACATAGCCGCCGACGTGCTGCGAAAGGTGGCGGGGGAATTTCAGCAGCTCGCCGGCCAGCGTCACCGCCCGCTTGATCTCCGGGTTTTCGGGATCGAGCCCCGCCTGCCGGACATGGTCCTCAGGCGCCTCGCCCCAGCTGCCCCAAACGGTGTTGGCGAGCGCGGCGGTGATGTCCTCGGTCAGGCCCAGCGCCTTGCCGACGTCGCGGATGGCGCTGCGCGGGCGATAGTGGATCACTGTCGCGCAGATCGCCGCCCGGTCGCGGCCATAGCGGCGATAGACGTATTGCATCACCTCCTCGCGCCGTTCGTGTTCGAAATCGACGTCGATGTCGGGCGGCTCGCCGCGTTCTTTCGAGAGGAAGCGGGCGAAGAGGAGATCCTGACCCTTTTTCGTGGGATCGACCGAGGTCACGCCGAGACAGAAACAGACCACCGAATTGGCGGCCGACCCACGGCCCTGACAGAGGATCGGGTCTTCCTGGGCGCGGGCCCATTTGACGATGTCGTGCACCGTCAGGAAGTAGTTGGGGAAACCCAGTTCCTTGATCAGCTTCAGCTCCTTGCGGAGTAGGGCCGTGACCTTTTCAGGCACGCCGTTCGGATAGCGCCACCTGGCCCCGTCCCAGGCGAGTTTGGTCAAGTGCTGAATGGCCGTGCTGCCCGGCGGCACCGGCTCATCGGGGTATTCATAGCGCAGCTGGCCGAGGTCGAAGTCGATGCGGCCGGCAATATCGAGGGTGCGCTCGACCGCCTCCGGCCAGCGGGCGAACAGCCGCTCCATTTCGGCGGGAGATTTCAGGTGCCGCTCGGCGTTGGCTTCGAGGCGCAGGCCGGCTTCCTGGATCGAGCATTTCTCGCGGATGCAGGTCAGCACGTCCTGCAGCGGCCGCCGTTCAGGGCCGTGGTAGAGGACATCGCCGGTGGCGACCATCGGCGCACGGGCGGCTCCGGCCAGCTCGTTGAGGCGGGCGAGGCGCTTCAGGTCCCGGGCGGCATAGGCGCGCGAGGCGGCGAGCCAGACGCGGCCCTCGAAGTCGGCGGCCATGCGGTCGAGGTCGCGCTCGAACGCCTCGTCCAGCCGGGCAGGCGGCACGATCAGGACCAGCTGGCCGTCGCCATGCTCAAGGAAGTCCGACCAGTGCAGCACGCACCCGCCCTTCTTCGCCCGCCGCTGGCCGACGGTGAGCAGGCGGGTCAGGCGGCCGTAAGCTTCGCGATGGCTGGGGTAGCAGAGGACACTGGGCGTCCCGTCCGCGAAATCCAGCCGGCAGCCGGTCAGCGACCGCACCTTCAGCGGTTTGGCCTCAGTCCACAGCCGCACCACGCCCGCCAAAGTGTTGCGGTCGGTCACGCCGATGGCCGGCAGGCCCAGCGCCTCGGCTGCCAGCGCCAGTTCCTCCGGGTGCGAGGCGCCACGCAGGAATGAGAAGTTGGAGGTCGCCTGAAGCTCCGCGTAGCTGCTCATCCGAACAGCCCGTGCAACCACCACTTCGTCGGAACGTCGGCGCAATAGAGTCCGGCGCGGAAGATCCAGAACCGTCCGCCCGCCTCGTCCTCCACGCGGTAGTAGTCGCGCACATGGTCCGGGGCGACGTCGTCGATGGGCTTCTTCCACCACTCCTCGCCGATCCGCTCCGGCCCCTCGGCGCGGCGCACGCGGTGCAGACGGCCCCGCCAGCGGAACTGGATGGGCGGGTCGTCAGGGACCGGCGCCATGGCCTCGATCGCTTCGGGACGGCGGAAGAGACGCACGGGGCGCGGGCGTTCGGGGTCCCATGGCCGAGCGGTCTCGTGCTGCGACAGCGGCGGGCGGCGCACCACCGAGCGCTCCGGCACGTGGCTTTCGAAAGGCCCGGCTCGCCAGACACGCTCTTCGCCGAGGCGGTTAGTCAGGCGATCGATCAGCGGGGCGAGCCCCTCCTCGGCGGCGGCTTCGCGGTCGGCGTCCAGCCGCTGCTGGCGGGGGGAGATGGGCTCGACGGCCTCGGCGACGATGGTCACCACCTCGATGCCAAAGCCGGGGTCGATGACGTCGAGCCTGGGCGCGATCAGCTTGGCGATGCGGGCAGGATTGCGGCTGGCCAGCGACAGGCCGGCGGCGGCGACCTGGACCTTGCCGTCGAGGCGATGGAAGGCGACCTCGAAGCGGCGCGCGCCCTTCCCTTCCCGCTCCAGCCGCGCGCAGAGCAGGGCGGTGATGTCGGCCGCCGCGCGGGCGAGGTCCTCCGGCGCGCTGATCGGGTCGGCGAAGGCGATGCGCTCGAACCAGGGCGTCGCGGGGCGGCGAAAGGCCAGCGCCTCTTCTGTACGGCCGAGCGCCTGATCGAGCCGCAGCACCACGCCCGCGCCGAACCGCCGCGTAAGCTGGGCGCGCGGCAGCTTCATCAGCCGCCCGATCCGCGTCAGCCCAAGCCGGGGAAGCTGGGCGGCGGACTCCTCATCCAGCCTCAGCGCCGCCACCGGCAGCGGCTCCAGCAACGGCCCCTGCCCTCCCGGCGGAGCGATGCGTTCGTCCGAGAACCGCGCCAGAGCCCAGGCGGCCCCGACGGTGTCGGCGATGGCCGTTTTTGCAGGGATGCCGTTGGCGGCGAGGCGGGCGATGAGATCATCCAGCAACGCCGCCTCGCCGCCCCAGAGATGGGTGACGCCGGTCACGTCCATGACCAGGCCGTCCGGCGCGTCAGGCGCCACGGCGGGGGAGTAGCGCACGCACCAGTCGCCTAGCGCCTGCAGCGCCTCCACGTCCCCGTCCGGATCAGCGTCGGCGATGGTCAGCCCCGGAACCAGCGCCGTGGCGTCGGCGGCCTTCTGGCCGGGGTAGAGGCCGAGCGCAGCCGCCGCTTCGTCCACAGCGTAGAGGCGGCGAGTTCCCCGGTCGGAAATAACGAGCGCGAGCGGGCTAACCGGCTCGGCGGAAGGGTTCTTCCGGCGCCAGACCGCGATCGGCCAGGTCGCAGACCACACGGAAAGGATGCGCGCCATGGGAGGCCTCGTTCAGCTCCATCGTCCAGCCCCCCGCCCGTCCGCCCCGGGTCCGTTCTAGCTCCACCCGCCAGCGCGGCGCGCCCAGCCCCGGTTCTCCGGGCAAGGGCTCGCTGGGCGCCGGTGAAATCTTCCAGCGGCTCGCCGCCGCCGAACCGACCGACCGCCGGGACACGCCGCCATACGGCCGGCGCCGGATGACCAGCCCCGTGGCGCCCTGCCGCTCGCAAGCGAGCTGCAATCGCCGTCCGGCGGTCAGGTCCACGCCTTCGACCTCGCCCACCGCCGCGACAACGCCGACCGTGGCCAGCGCATCCTCCAACACCATCAGCGCCTCGGCCTCGTCGCGAGCGCAGACGCCGATCACCCGCTCAGGCGGCAGGCCCAGACCCGCCAGCCCCGGCGCGAAGAGATCGTCCCGCCGCACAACCCAGACGATCTGTCCTCTCGCCGCCAGCGGCCGGGCGAGCGCGGCGACGAACGATGCCGCGGCGGCGGCGGTTTCCACCTCCACCCCCTCGCCCGTGAACTCATGCCAGCGCCCAAGCCCAAGCCCCCCGCCCGGCAGACACTCGTCCACGCGCGGATCGCCGAACGGCAGCACGGCGCCCGCAGTCCGAGTCCCCGCTTCCAGAGCGGCGATCCGGACCTTCAGCCCGGCCAGCCGGTCGTTGCGAGAACTGGGCACTCCATAGTCTCCGTTCCCGTTATGTTCTACTTCTGGAACGGAGAGTCAAGCGCGGCCGCTAAGACTTTTGTACGTTAATGACGCCGCCCCATCAGCGGCCGAAACACCGCGTCCACATCGCCCATGACGCTGGAACGGCGCTCTTCCACCCGCTTTCCGAACGCTTCCACCTCGCGGCGCAGCTGGGCGCGTTCAGCGTTCTCCTCAGGCGTCGGCGCGGGAGCCTGGAGGCGGGGGCGATAGTCCTCGATGGCCTCGAGCAACTCCTGGAAACGACGATCTTCGGGCGAGTCTTCCTGCGGCGGGCACTCGAGCCATGCGGTCACTTGTCCAAGCGCGATCTCGAGTTCGTCATCGTTCCTGATCATGGTGCTCCTCGCCCGGTTCGGCCGCCCCGGCCCATACAAAACGAACCCCTTGGGCGGCCCCCGGGTTCCGGTTCAGCTTGCGCCCTGGGGCAGTGAACGCTCGGCGAACTCCCAATTGATCAGATGGTCCAGGAAGGCGTCGAGGAAGGCGGGCCGCTTGTTCTGATAGTCGAGGTAGTAGGCGTGCTCCCACAGGTCGCAGGTGAGGAGCGGCGTGATCCCTTCGCGCCCCACCGGCGCATCGCCGTCATGGAAAGACCTCACCGCCAGCTTGCCGCCGTCGAGCACAATCCAGGCCCAGCCGGAGGCGAAGTGAGCCGTCCCCTCCTCCCTGAAGGCCGCCTTGAACGCATCGAGCCCGCCGAAGTCGCGCTGGATCATCTGTGCGATCCGGCCCGAAGGGGCGCCGCCGTACGGCATCATCGACTGCCAGAAGACATCGTGGTTCCAGGCCTGGCCCGCCTGGTCCAGCAGAGCCTGATCATTTCGCTCACGGGCGGCTCGGATGATGGCCGGCAGATCCTGGCCGGCGAGGTCCGTGCCGGCGATCAGCTCGTTCGTCGTGTCGACATAGGCCCGGTGGTGCTTGTCGTGATGGAACTCCAGCGTGCGGCGGGAGATATAGGGCTCCAGCGCAGCGTAGTCATAGGGCAGCGACGGAAGCTCAAGCGCGTGGCCCGGGATGGCGCGTGACTCATCCGGCACGCCGGGCTGGCCCTCGCGGTTCGGCTGGCCGAAGGCTTGAGGCGTGGGTTCGTTGGTCGACATGGCTGATCTCCCTTGGGGACGCAGGTGGCGACGCTCAACCCGCCGGCCCCGCGATTGGTTCGCCCAAGGATATATCGTGTCACGATCTATAAAAGAAAGGGCGGCGGTTGGGGGACCGCCGCCCTCAGTGTTTTCCGGTTCAGAGGGGACCGAAGCCGGAGGGAGACCTAGCCGCCGAAGCCGACGGCGATCTTGAAGTACGGACCGTCGATGGTGCGGTCGTAGCTCTTGTGCTCGGCATAACCGGCGTCGAGGACATTCGAATACCGCTGCCAGCGATAGCCGGTCGACACCTTCATCCGTTGGACGTCGTAGGAGAGGCCCAGCGAGAGATCGACCATCGGCGCCGCGACTGATTTGGTGCGCTGCTCGGCGTGCTTGATGATCGTCGCCGGTCCGACCTGCGGCATCGGCCAGTAGGTATAGCGGCCCGCGTAGTAGGCGGTCTTTTCCTGACCGTTCAGCGAGGTCTTCTGCTTGCCGAACAGGACGCCGCCCGTCACCGACCAGTCGAGATCGAGGTGGCCGGTCTGTTCGCCGCCCCACAGGTGGGTCGCCGCCTCCCAGGTGAGCGTCGGGCCCGCGCCCTTGAACTCACGCCGGGCGGACAGGTCGACGTCATAGCCGTTGTGGTGGGCGTATTTGGAGAACCATCCTTCGGGCACGTACCAACCACCCAGGCCCTGCACCGAGAAGGTGCTGTCGGACTTGAAGTCGGCGTACCGCAAGCCGCCGGCCACGCTCGACTTCGCCAGTGCGCCGATCCCCACGTCGCGGCCGACCTCGAAGTCGGCGATCGTGTGCTCCTCGCGGTTGTAGGCCGAGCCGTAGGACCACTCCGTGCCGCCCCGTATGACATCGGGCGAATAGAAGTATCCGGGCGGATAGCCGAAGCCCGCATAGGTGGGATCGCAGCGCAGGTGGCCCAGCGGCGCGTACTTGCCGGTCAGGGGGAAGGCGCAGACGCCAGGATTTTCGAATTCGCGGTGGACGCGGGTGGTGCGGCTGTTGGTGCGGCCGTAGCGCACGCCGCCCGACACCGACCAGGCCGATCCGTCCGGACGATAGGTGATCTTCAGGGAACGGCCATCGCCCCAGTCCAGGCGGCGATTCTGGAGGTCCGTCGGATTAACCTGCGGGACCATGTCGGCCAGTGAAACCGGCGTGGCCGTCTCCTTCGGCGCGTCGACATGCTGGATATCGCCGCCGAGTTCGATGGTCAGCGGATAAGGCCCGACGTGGTTCGGATTGGCGCCCGTCCACCAGCCGTCGCCGGTCCACTCCTTTGTCACGCGCAGGCCAAAGAGGCGCGGCTCGTTCAGGAAGACGTTAGTGGTCAGGCCCGTGTCATCGGAGTTCAGGAAGGAGCCGGTGATGTTCGTCTTGTCGAAGACGTTCTTCACATAGGCCATCACCTTCCAGCCGGCGTCTTCATTGCTGAAGATGGCGGCGAAGTTGACGTTGTTATAGGCCTTCAGCTTGTCATAGCCCGGCATGTTGAAAATCCGGGCCCACGCTTCCGACTGGTAGTAGAGGTCGGTGTGCAGCGTCATCAGCCACTCATTCGGCAGCGGAACCGTGTAGTCCGCCGTGATCGTGGCCGTGAAGTGCGGCGCGTTCGGCAACGAATTTCCGCTCAGGTCCTTCGAGAAGCCGGCCCCGTAGTTCGGCGCGGTGGACGGGTCCCAGCCCGCATAGTCCGGGTGCCACGGCAGGCTGCCGGGGCCTTGCATGTACTGGGTGGGGTTGGCCGTGTAGGTCATGGCCGTGACCGGGTCCTGCCCCAGCACGTAGGCCAGCTCGCAGAAGCCCATGCCCCAACCACCGCCCCGCCCGCCGATGTCGATCAGGGTCGGCGGCGTCAGGCCGAAGTAGCCCGTGTCGCCGGTGAACAGATAGGTCGGCGCGATGCAGTTGGAGGGATAGGTCGGGAACGGTCGCACGACCGTCCAACCCTCGTGGCCGGCGGTCCGGTCCATGATATCGATGGCGGATTGGCCATCGGCGACGCGGGTGTCTTCGTAGCCGCCCTTGAACCCCAGCCGCAGGTTTTCGAGCGGCCGCCAGTCGGCCTCGATTTCAAGACCCCAGACCTTGGAGTCGAAATTGGAGTTGATCGCGGACCGATTGATGATCTGCGAAATCTGGTAGCCTTTGTAGTCATAATAAAAGGCTGCCAGGTTGAGGGTGGCGTGGCCGTCCAGGAAGGTATTCTTCGAGCCGACCTCAAAGGCGTTGACGAATTCCGGCGCGAAGGTTTTCGGATGCGTCGCTGACAGCATCTTTTCGCCAAGTTCCGACGTGCCGCTACAGAAGTAGCAGACGATGCCCGGCGCCGGCGGGTTCATGCCGCCCGCCTTGTAGCCGTGCGCGAAGGAGCCGTAGAGCAGCGTCTCGTCGGTGAAGGCGAGATCCGGCTTCCAGTCGAGCGTCACCCGGCCGGTCGGCTCGCGCCATTCCTGCTTGACGACTTCGAACACGGGATAACCCACCGTGTCGGCGGCGAGCAGCCAGCTCGGCACCAGCGGCGCGACCTTCTTGTCGACCGTCCAGCGCAGACCGGTCGTCAGTTTCAGCTTGTCGGTGATGTTGTAATAGGCCTCGCCGAAGACAGCGTAGGAAATCAGCTTGTAGGGGTTCTTGCTCAGGAAATAGTTGTGGCCGAGGTCGTTGAGGCTGCCGATCGGATTGGGGTCCATGTATTCGCAGCCGTTCACCGTCTGCATCTGGGTGAAGTTAGCCTCAAGGAAGCCATGGCGCAGGCAATCGGCGTTGTCAGTCACGTTGACCTGATACGGCGGCAGCGGTTGGCGGGCGCCTCCACCGCCTGAGGTCGTCGCCGAGTTGTAGGGCGTCAGCGCGGAATACAGGCTGAGCGTGTTGATGAAGACATAGTATTTATCTTCGGTGTCATAGCGGAAGAAGTTTGCGCCCAGGCTGAAGTTGAACGGTCCATCGAAGTTGGACGCCAGCCGCAGCTCCTGGCTGAACTGGGTCGATTTCGCCGTCGACAGGTCCACCGCGACGAGGCGGTCGGCGCAGCCGATCTGCGGATCGCAGAAAATCCCGCCAGTCGGCCCCGGCAGGACCAGGTTTTCCCGATCGAAGGAGCTTGTGCCGTTTTTGATGCCGAACACGCCCGGCGCGGTATTGAAGCGGTTGAAATCCTGCGTCGAGAAGATGGTGTCGGTGCCGTAGCCGGTTTCCGAGTTCAACGTCAGACGATCAGTCAGATCGATAGTGAACTGCGCCTCGACGATGTTGGTTTCGGCGCGATAGTGCGGGTCGACGGTGGACTCGATCGTCCGCAGGTCGGTCGACTGGGTGCGGCTCAGATAGGGGTCGTTATAGACGTAGTCGCCGCCAATCGGCACGCCGATGGTCTTGAGCGGGAAGACGTAGGGCAGCGAAAGCCCGTTGGGCGTCTGGAATGCATCCGGCGAATAAAGCGAGGCCGCCTTGCAGCCCTGGCTGAAGGTCCCCTGCACCCCCGTCCAGATCTGTACCGCCGCGGTGAAGTTGAGCAGGACGCTGCTTTCGTCCGTCTGGAAGTTCACGACATGGCCATCCGGGTAGACGGCGGTCAGGTTTCTGACGGTGTCCGTGTTGCACATCTGCTTGCCCGAGCGCAGACGGTCGTCGTTCTCCTCGAAGTGTTCCCAGACCAGATTGGCGTTGAACCTGTCCGTGGGCGTGACACGCAGCGACACGCGCGTGGACCACAGGTCCCGCCCGTCGATCTGGTTGCCGGTGATCTGATTGGTGTCGTAGCCGTCGCGCTTGGTCCAGGCGCCGGCGATCCGTATGGCGACCTTGTCGTCCACCAGCGGCAGGTTGATCATGCCTTCCAGGCGACGGGAATTGTAATTGCTGATATCGGCCGAAAACTTGGCCTCGTAGTGGAAGCTCGGCTTGGCCGAGATGATGTTCACCACACCGGCGGTGGCGTTGCGACCATAGAGGGTGCCCTGCGGCCCGCGCAGGACTTCCACGCGCTGCAGGTCGTAGAACTCCTGCTCGAAAAAGCGGTTGCGCACGAACGGCGTGTTGTTGAAGGCCACGGCGACGGCGGGGTCGGTGGTCGCCGAAATGGCCTGGGTTCCGATGCCGCGAATCTGGATGGAGTAGCCGGTGAAATTCGTCTTGGTGAAGGTGAAATTCGGGACCTGGGTCATCAGGTCGGGGCCGCCGGCTACCTGCGACCGTGTCAGGTCTTCCTGCGTAAACGCGCTCATCGCGATGGGCACGTCCTGGATATTTTCTTCGCGCTTCTGGGCCGTGACGATCAGGGCTTGGACCGTTCCGTCAGCGCCGTCCCCCGCGGCGCTTCCGGACTGGGGGTCGGAGGCGTCCACAATTGCGACCGCGCCCGATGGATGGCGTCGCACCTCCAGCCCCGTACCGGAAAGCAGCATCGCCAGCGCTTCGTCGGAGGAGAGAACCCCGTGGGCGCCCTTGCTGGGCACGCCCTTTACGAGGTCAACCTTGTAGAGCAGCTGCACGCCCGCCTGCGCCGCATAACTGTCCAGCGCGGCCTGCAAATCCCCGGCCGGAACGTTGAAGTCGCGGTTCTCCGCGTGCGCGACCGTAGCCAAAGCCATGGCGCAGACGCCGCCGGCCAGAACGGCGCGCAAGGATTTAGAGCCGTACATGATTGCCTCCCCCCTTATTGCGACGTCGTTGGCGCCGCTGATTACTGGGACAAGGCAAGTCCGGGCCTCCTATACACTTCAGCCGGTGATTTTTACGGTGTCGTCGGTTTTCTCGATTTTCAGGCCGTAGCCCTGCTGCAGAAGTTCAACGAAACCGTCGATGTTGTCGGTCTCGAAAGTCCCGCCGATGCGGATGGCCGCGGCCTCGGGGCTGGTGACGATGATCTTGCGGCGGTTGTAGCGGTTGAATTCCTCGGCTGCCCGCTCGACCGTGTACTGGTCGAACACCAGCATGCCCTGGCGCCAGCTGAGTTCGCTCTGGGCGGCGGCCACAGTCTTCGGCGTCACCAGTGTGGCGGCCCCCTTGGCGATGGCGATCTGGCCAGGCGTCAGCACCGCCGGCGGCGTCGGCTTCGGCGCATCGACCGGATCGACCCGCACCCTGCCTTCGACCACCGTCACCTGCACCTCGTCGCCCGTGCGCCGCACGGAGAACTTGGTGCCCAGCACCGTCACCTTGCGCTTGCCGGCGTAGATGGTGAAGGGGTGGGCCTTGTCGTGGGCGACCTCGAAGTAGGCCTCGCCCTTGTCGAGCCAGACCTCGCGGTGCTCGCGCGTGACGTCGGCGCGCAGCTTGGTGTCGGTGTTGAGCTCGATGCGCGTGCCGTCCGGCAACGGCGCGACCTCGTGGCCGCCGACGTCGGTGGCATAGACCCGGCCCGCGGCATCGTGCGCCAGCCACACGCCCGCGCCGATCAGCGCCACCAGCGAGGCGGCTAGCGGCGCGAACCTGCGGCTCCAGCGCGCCTTCGTCCCGGTGGCGGGCAGCGGCCGCGCGGCCAGCCGGTCAGCACGGCGCCAGCCATGCTCCAGCCGCCAGAAGGCCGCCTGATGAGCCGCTGACTCCGCCAGCCAAGCCTCCAGCGCCTGCCCGTCGGCGTCGGTCCAGCCGGGTTCCTCCCGTTGCAGCAGCCAGCGGGCGGCTTCTTCCTCAATGCGCACGGCAGGGGTCATTGCCGACCCTCCTTCGCCCGCGCCGCCGAGGGCCGCTTCAGCCGCCCCGAGCCGCCCAACATGAAGTCCACGACCGCGCGCATGCCGAACACCATCTGCTGTTCGACCGTGCCGACGGCGATGCCGAGGCGCGCGGCGACCTGCTTTTGGGTAAGCCCCTCGATCTTGCGCAGCATCACGATCTCGCGGCAGCGCGGCGGCAGCCGATCGAGCGCGGCGGACAGGCGCGTCAGTTCCTCACGCGCCGAGACCACCCGATCGGGGGTCAGCGCATCGATCGCCATATTCGCGCCGGTCAGCTCCACCACCGACTCCAGCGAGATCACCTGTCCTCGCCGGGCGCAGTTGATGAGGTGGTTGCGGGCCGTGGTGAAGACGTAGGGCTTCGCTTGCAGGGGAAAGCCCGAGCGGGCCACGCCCTCGATCACCCGGGCGTAGATCTCCTGGCGCAGGTCGGCGATGTCGGCGGGATTGCGCCAGTTGCGGCCGATAAAGCGCGTAAGGGCCCGCTCGAGCGGCAGGACCTCCGCACAAAACCAGTCCTTGAGGCTCTCCTGGTCGAGCATGCCGCCCCCGCCGCCCACATGGCGTCTGCCTGCTAAGACAAGGGCGGCGCTAAAATCCTATACGGAAATGCGCAGCGGCTGAAGGTAGGGCCGGGGCGTCGTCGCTTTAACGACCGCGGTCAGCAGCGCGCGGTGTTCGATGGGCTTGGAGACAAAGCCGTCCATCCCGGCCGCAAAGCATGCGGCCTGTTGCGCAGGCTCCACGGCGGCGGTCAGGGCGACGATCGGGACGTCCCGCTGCGGGCCAGCAAGGTTGCGGATAAAGCGGGTGGCGGTCAGGCCATCCATCTCCGGCATCTGGACGTCCATCAGGATCAGGTCGCAGGGCAGCCCGTTTCGGACCAGCCGAACGGCTTCGGCGCCGTCGCTCGCCAGGTGGATGGTGCAGCCGTGCATGCTCAGCATCGCCTCCACCACCATCTGGTTTGTGTGATTGTCATCGACGACGAGCACATGGAGGCCCTGAGGCGCGCGCGGTTCGGGCGCTTCTTCTTCCGGACAGCCGCAGTGAACGGTGAGCAGCTCGGCGAGTTCGCGGGCCGAGGCCATGGCGGTCAGCGCCTGTTCGCGTTGCGTGGGCCTCAAATCGCCGCTCAGCAAGGTGTCGAGCATGCCCAGCATACCGTTCAGGGGCGTGCGGATTTCGTGGCGCATCGCGGCGCAGAAATCCTCACGCGCCCGTTCGACCGCGGCGATGTCCGTTGGATCGATGCACATGGGTTTCACGCCGCTTGCTGGATCTCGACCGGATCGCGCAGCACATAGCCACGGCCCCAGACGGTTTCGATGTGTTCGCGGCCGTTCGTTGCGATGGCCAGCTTCTTGCGCAGCTTGCAGACGAAGACGTCGATGATCTTCGACTCCGGCTCGTCCATGCCGTTGTAGAGATGATTGAGGAACACCTCCTTGGTCAGGGTCGTGCCCTTGCGCAGGGAGAGGAGCTCCAGGATGTCGTATTCCTTGCCGGTCACGTGCACCCGCTGACCCCTCACTTCGACCGTCTTGGCGTCGAGGTTGACGGTGATGTCGCCGGTCTGGATGACCGAATTGGCGTGACCTTTCGAGCGGCGGACCACGGCGTGGATGCGGGCGATCAGTTCGTCATTGTGGAAGGGCTTGGTGATGTAGTCGTCGGCGCCGCCCGTGAAGGTGCGGAGCTTGGCGTCCACCGCGGACGTGCCGGAAAGCATGATCACCGGCGTCTCGATCCTGGAGCCCCGCAGGTGGCGAAGCACGTCCAGCCCGGTCATGTCCGGCAGCTGCAGATCGAGCAGGATGACGTCGAAGTCGTAGATCTTGGCAAGATCGATGCCCTCCTCGCCAAGATCGGTTGTGTACACTTGCAGGCCGTCCGCCTTGAGCGTCATAGCTATACCTTTGGCGGTGACCAGTTCGTCTTCGATAACAAGGACTCTCATGATATTTGTTCCCTTTGCAGCGCTTGTTTATCTCGATTAATTCAGCGCTCTGACAGCCGATAACTGACGATTAACCACACGACTAAGGCTTGAGTGAGGCCGCTACTAAACTTACACCTTTTGGCAACCAAGACACTTCGAGACGAATACCTACGTGTTTCCCCGTAAGACCTTGTGAGTGAAATATTTAGATAACCAGATTGGGTATGCCGGTATGGCACTCCCTTTCTCGCCCATTTTGAGAAATAAAACAGGCGCTTCCGCTCTTGTCGGAGGGCAGACTTAGGGGTAACTTCAAGTTGTGCAGAACGTGCACACACCCTCGGCAAGGCGGCGTTGGCCGCCTGACTGGGCGCTCCCTTGCGGGATCGCGGCAACATCCTTCCTTGTCTTCGCCGATCTCGTCGCCCGCGGACCCTCGACCGTTGAGAGCCCGGTCTTCCTCGCGCCCGCCTTCGCGGTCCTGCTGTTCGGGCTTGCGACCGGCTGGCTCATCTCGCGCCTTCTTCGCGCCGGCCATGACGCGGCCGTGCGGCGAACCGCGGACCAGCGGCTGGAGAGGCTGCAAAGCGAGCTGATCGAAGCCTCACGCCTGAGCGCCATGGGCGAGCTGGCCTCGACCATCGCCCATGAACTCAACCAGCCCCTCTCGGCGACCGCCAGCTACCTGCAAGGCTCCATTCGCCTGCTCGACCGCGAACCGCTCGACCGGCCCCTGATCCGGGAGGCGCTGACGGGGGCCAATGAACAGATCCTGCGGGCGGGCGGCATCGTGCGCCGTCTCCGCGACTTCGTGGCTCGCGGCGAGATCGAGCGGCGATGCGAGAGTCTGCCGCAAATCCTGCAGGAGGCCGGCTCTCTCGCCATGATCGGCGCCCAGCGTCGCGGAATGACGCTGCTTTTCGCCATCGAGCAGGATGTCGACCTGGTGCTCGCCGACCGCGTCCAGCTCGAGCAGGTCGTGCTCAACCTCGCCCGTAACGCCATCGAGGCGATGGAGCGCTGTCCCAAGCGCGAGCTGCTGATCGGCGCGGCCCACACGCGCGAGGAAATGGTCGAGGTCAGCATGGCCGACACCGGCCCGGGCATCAGCGCCGAACTCATCCCGCGCCTCTTCCAGCCGTTTGTCACCACCAAGCGGCAGGGCACGGGCGTGGGCCTCTCCATTTGCCGATCCATCATCGAGGCGCACGGCGGGCGTATCTGGGTCGAGCCCAACCCGCGCGGCGGCACGATCTTTTTCTTCACCCTTCGCCCGGTGCCACGAGAGGCTGCTTCGTGAAGCGGGCCTCAGAGATCTACGTCATCGACGACGATGAGGGCATGCGCCGCGCGCTGAGCCTGCTGCTACGCAGCGCCGGCTTCACGCCCTACGCCTACGCCTCGGCCTCGCAGTTCCTGGAAGAATGTGAGCGCCTGCCGCCGGCCTGCGTCATTACTGACGTGCGCCTGCCCGGCATGAGCGGCGTGGAGTTGACGCGGCGGTTGAAGGAGATGGGGCTGCCCCACCCGGTCATCGTCATCACCGGCCAGGCGGACGTGGCGCTCGCCGTCGAGGCGATGAAGGCAGGCGCCGCGGACTTCCTGGAAAAGCCGCTGGAGGACGCAAGGCTGCTCAAAGCCATCCTGACGGCCCAGAACGCCAAGGCGACCCGCTCCGCCGTCGGGGCGAAGACCCAGGCGGCCGAGATGATCGCGGGCTTGTCTTCGCGCGAACAGGACGTCCTGCGCCTGGTCGCGGCCGGCAAGGCCAACAAGGTCATCGCCCTGGACCTCGGCATCAGCCCCCGCACCGTGGAAGTCCATCGCGCCAACCTGATGCGCAAGCTGGGCGCCACCAGCCTTTCCGAACTGGTCCGGATCGCGCTGTCCGGCGGCCTCGACATTTCGCACCGCTGAGCGCTGGACTGACGCACGGTCAGTGCGTTGTGGTGTGCGAAACAGGAGTTGAACCCCCATGCGCTCCATCCAGATCCGCCATCCCGCATCGCTGCAGACCCTGACGCTCGTCGACATGGCGGAACCCGCCCCTCCCGGGCCGGGCGAGATCACGGTGTGCCTGAAGGCGAGTTCGCTGAACTACCACGACTATGTGGTGGTGATCGGCGGCATCCCGACCCCCGAGGGCCGCATTCCGATGTCCGACGGCGCGGGCGTCGTCGAAGCGGTCGGCGAGGGCGTCACCGAGTTCAAGACGGGCGATGCGGTCGTCTCGACCTTCTTCCCGGACTGGCTGGACGGCGACCCCGCCGATCGTGGCTTCACCCGGGTCCCTGGCGACGGCATCGACGGCTACGCTCGCGAACGGGTCACGGCGCCGGCCACATCCTTTACCCGCCAGCCCACCGGCTACAGCCACGCCGAAGCCGCGACGCTGACCTGCGCGGGAGTTACCGCCTGGCGCGCGCTCGTTCCCAACGGCCACTTGAAAGCCGGCGACACCGTGCTCGTTCAGGGAACGGGCGGCGTATCGATCTTCGCGCTGCAGTTCGCCAAGGCGATGGGCGCGACGGTGATCGCCACCTCATCGTCGGACGAGAAGCTGGAGCGGCTGCGCGCGATGGGGGCCGACCACCTGATCAACTACAAGGCCGAGCCAGACTGGGGCGCGGAGGCGCGCAAGATCACCGACGGCCGCGGCGTCGACCATGTCGTCGAAATTGGCGGCTCGGGCACCATGCCGCAGTCCATCGTCGCGGCGAAGTTCGGCGGCCACATCTCGCTCATCGGCGTGCTCGCGGGCGTCGCCGGGCCGGTGGCGACCGTCATGATCATGGCCAAGCAGCTGAGGGTCATCGGCCTGACCGTCGGCAGCCGCCGCCATCAGCTCGACATGATCCGGGCCATCGAGGCGAACGCCATCAAGCCCGTCATCGACCGCGGCTTTCCGCTGGAAGAGTTGGGAGACGCCTTCCGCCACCAGGAGTCCGGCCGTCACTTCGGCAAGATCGTGGTCGACATCTAGCCCGCTCTCCCGGGCCTCGCGTGGTACTGCCTCCCCGGATCGAACGGGGGACCTCCAGAGCCACAATCTGGCGCTCTAACCAACTGAGCTAAGGCAGCGCATCGCGCGAGGCGATGGGTGTAGCCGCGAGGGCGCGTGCGATCAAGGATGTCGGCGCACGGCGAGCTGTCGTATGGCTAAGCTACCCCGGAGGACCGCCAGATGAACGAAATCCGCACGCGCACGATCGAGGCCAACGGCCTCTCCTTCACCATCGACGAAGCCGGCGAAGGCGACAACGTCGCCCTGTTTCTACATGGCTTTCCGGAGAGCCGGCACTCGTGGCGCCACCAACTCCCGCTGCTGGCCAGCCTGGGCTGGCGGGCGGTTGCGCCGGACCTGCGGGGCTACGGGCATTCGAGCCGGCCCAAGGGCGTTGAGCCCTACCGGATGGAGTACCTGGTGGAGGACGTCTCCGCCATGTTCGGTGCGTTGGGCGCCAAGCGCCGGCTGCTGATCGGCCATGACTGGGGCTCGCTCATCGCCTGGACGTTCGCCATCGAGCGGCGCCTGCCGCTGGACGGGCTGGTGATCATGAATGCGCCGCATCCAGCCACGATCGCCCGCGCTCGCAAGGACCCTCGCCAGTGGCTGAGGTCCTGGTACGTCTTCTACTTCCAGATTCCGTGGCTTCCCGAAGCGGCGGTCACGGCCTTCGGGGGCCGCGCGGTGGCGCGGGCCTTCCGCGGCATGGCCGTCGACAAGTCGCGGTTCACGGACGAGGCGCTCGAGCCCTACCGGCAGAACGCCCTGATCCCCGGCGCCATGACCGCGATGATCAACTACTACCGCGCCAACTTTATGGACCTGGCGCGCAACGCCGGGCGGCCGATGGCCAGGATCGAGGTTCCGACCCTGATGGTCTGGGGCGAGGAGGATGCGGCGATCGGGATCGAGTTCACCGAGGGCTACGAGGACCTGGTCTCCGACTTCACCCTGAACCGCCTGCCCAACGTCTCCCACTGGGTGCAGCAGGAAGCGCCCGAAGCCGTCAACGCGCGGCTGGAAGCGTGGGTAAGGGCGAAGGGTCTCGCCAGATAGCAAAACGCCCCGGAGGTTTCCCTCCGGGGCGCTGCCAGGAACTGGCGTTTTCCTTATCTCGGCAGCTTCCACACCAGCGGGATGCGGACAGTGCCGCCGCTGACTGGAGTGCCGTCCTTGGTTTGCGGACGCATCTTGAAGTACTTCGAGGCCCTCAAGGTGGCGTCGCCGAAGCCCATGTCGGCCGGATTCTCCGACAGGATCGAACAACTCGTCAGCGTACCGCTCGCGGTCACCTGGCACTCGATCACCGCCCGGCCTTCCTTCTCGAGCCGTTGGGCGCGGTCAGGATAGAAGCGGGCCAGGTCTTCGGCGTTCGGCATCCGGGCCCAGTCCGGCGAGGTAATGATCGACGGGCGGGGCGGCGCCGGCGGAGCCGGAGGCGCGATGATCGGCGGCTGCGGATTTTCCACCCGGTGCTCGACCGGAGGGATTTG
>Ga0157373_10000134_pt1 | contig 58266 bp, 62 predicted proteins | sample C65metaG_FD_113460 | JGI IMG/M metagenome (GOLD analysis project Ga0157373, IMG submission 113460) | Corn rhizosphere microbial communities from Kellogg Biological Station, Michigan, USA - C6-5 metaG | ecosystem: Host-associated > Plants > Roots > Rhizosphere > Soil | place: USA: Michigan... | reverse complement strand
GCGACTGGGTAAAAAGGATACAAATTAGTTAAGAACGTTCTATTTTACGGTTTAGGTACCTGCTAATATTGCCGGCATGAACCCATTTCGTTTATTCTTAACTATCCTGGTATGTTTTTCGGTGGCTGTTCGGGCCCAAAACTTGCCCCAGCAAACCTATCCTAAAGTTGCCGGTTATGTTGGCATTTTGCATCCCATCGTCACTTTTAGCAGCGCAGGTACCGACGCTAATTTCGAGAACTATTATGCCGTAGGTATGCCGGTTGGTATCAACATTTGGAAAAGCCGGGTTATCGGTTTCTCGGCCGAGTTTGTACCCACTATCCGCGCCGAAAGCGGAACCAGCAAAATGAGCAATTTTCTTTTTCATCCCGGCGTATTGGTTGCGCTGGGTAATGGCTGGGTATTTGCCGGGCGCGCTGCGTTCGAAACCTCGGGTCGTTACGGCCTTACTCCGGTACTTAATAAAACAGTGATCAAGGGTAAAGCCAGCAGCCTGTTTGCGGCAGTGCCTTTACCACTGCGTTTCGGCAATGATAAACCAACCTCGTTTACGATAGGCTTTCAGTTCGGTATTGCTTTTTGATATGGAAAACAGAAAATATACATTACGGGAACTTGCGTGTTACTTCTTAAAGTTAGGCACATGGGGTTTTGGCGGCCCGGTGGCGGTTGTTGGCCATATGCACCAGGATCTGGTAGAAAAAAGGCAATGGATCACTGAGGATGAATATAAAGAAGGGTTGGCATTGGCTCAGTTAGCGCCCGGGCCTTTAGCCGCGCAACTAGGTATTTATATCGGGTTTGTACATTATGGCCTGCTCGGCGCTACATTAACCGGCCTTGCTTTTGTATTGCCATCATTTGTTATGGTAGTAACCTTAGGCATAATCTATCAGTTATTCAGCGGTTTGGCATGGATGCGTGAAGTATTTTATGGGGTAGGCGCCGCGGTGATCGGAATTATCGCCATCAGTGCCTACAAACTTACGCTTAAATCTGTTGGTAGGCTCAATTTTTCTGCTATTAAAACTAACTGGCTGCTATGGATGTTTTATGCGTTGGCCATTGTAATTACGATAGTTACCAGGCAAGAGCAAATATTGCTGTTTATAGGCTGTGGCATTTTATATATGATAGTAAAAGCGCCCCCATTATGGATGAAAAAGGTTGTTGGTTTACCTGTTGTTTTATTTGCAGGTATAGGCTTCTGGCATTCTTCCAGGGAAACATTAACACAGCTTGGATTGTTCTTTCTGAAAGCGGGCACATTCGTTTTTGGCAGTGGATTGGCTATTGTGCCCTTTTTGCATAGTGGTGTAGTGAACGAATATCACTGGTTGAACGAGAACCAGTTTGTGGATGCGGTAGCTGTAGCCATGATAACGCCTGGCCCGGTAGTGATCACGGTAGGGTTTATTGGTTATCTTGTAAATGGTTTTCCGGGCGCTGCGGTAGCCGCGTTGGCTACTTTTTTGCCTTGTTTTCTTTTTACGGTAGTTATGACACCGTATTTTAAAAAGATAGTGAAGAACAAAAGCATTAAAGCTTTTGTGGATGGGATAACGGCCGCCGTAATTGGCGCGTTGGTAGGTTCGGTAGTTGTAATTGCCAGCCGTTCCATTATCGATATCCCGACAGCTGCGATCGCTTTGACAACCTGCGCCGCGTTGATTTACGTGAAGAAAATACAAGAACCGCATCTGATTGTGGCTGCGGCTATATTGGGCGTCCTTATTAAAAGCATTTAAATAAACCTATATCCCATGAAAGAACAAACGAACATCAGTCGTCGTACTGCATTAAAGGCAGGCGCATTGTTAGCCGGAGCATCTTTAATTAGCTCAAAACCAGTAGATACCCTCGCAGCAATCTTACCGGATAAAACGCCGGCGCTGACACCGGCTGAGATTGCGGCTATAGAAGCAGCTATCGGTAAAAAAGGGAGCTATAAAGATGCCGAAGCTACTTATACTATCCCATTGCCACGTAACGACCTGAAAGTAAGCCTAAAAGGTGGCCCGGTACCTATCTCGTTTGGGTTTGGCGGTTGGGTATCCATTAAACGCACACTCGATGGTAAATCTGCCGTCATCATGAGCGATTGCGTATTGCTTCAGGATGAAGTAAACCCCTTGATCTCCGCTGCTCAGGAAGCAGGTTTGGAGGTAGGCGCAATCCACAACCATTTTTTTTACGAAGAACCGCGCATTTTCTACATGCACGTGCATGGCATGGGTACACCGGAAGAACTGGCTAAGAAGTACTCGAAAGCCATTGCAGCAACTAAAATAGCTCCACAGAATCAACCACCTGCCGGCCCACCACCTGCAAAAACCGGTAAGGATATCTTTGATATAGAAGCGCTGAACAAGATCATTGGTTATGAAGCTGCCATCAACGGGCCAACCATCAAATACACCATCGGCCGGGCAGATCTGAAAGTGATAGCCATGGGTGCAGAAATGACTGCCAATATTGGCCTCAATACCTGGGCGGCATTTACCGGTACAATGGATAAAGCGCATATCGCGGGCGATGTGGCGATGCTCGGCCATGAAGTAAACCACGTAATAAAAACGTTACGTGCAAACAATATAGAAGTGGTAGCCGTACACAACCACATGCTGGGTGACGAGCCGCACATGATCTTTTTACATTACTTGGGTACCGGCCCCGCGCTTGAGTTGGCGCAGGGTTTCCGCTCAGCTTTGGGCCAGTTGGGGAAAAAACCGTCGGGCATGGGTAACATGAAAATGTAAGTTCGATATTAAATAAATATCAAACCTTTATTTAATTGCAAAAGGCTTTTTATTAAGTAAACAGATACCTGGCAACCGGATACCTGCGGAGTTTTTGTGAAAAATAATTTTTGAATCTTAAGTATTAATCGTAATATTGCGATATAAAAAATGGGAACTACCAAAACCGAAATATTTACCGACGAGCAAAACAAGCTGGCCGTGCAGTTGAAAGCCATAGCGCATCCGGCACGTATAGCCATTTTGCAGGAGATCATTAAGGCGAATGCCTGTATCTGCGGCGATTTGGTAGAAGAGCTGGGTTTGGCGCAGGCAACCATCTCACAACACCTGAAAGAGTTGAAAAGCGCCGGCCTGATACAAGGCACCATTGAGGGCGTTAGTGTTTGCTATTGTATTGAGCCAAATGCCTGGAAGAATCTGCAAAAAGAGTTGAACGGGTTATTTGGCTTGTACCAGGAACCTAAAAACTGTTGTTGATATTTTTTTGTGTTAATATATCGTAATATTACAATGAATACAAAAGAGACATTAAACTGGGGCGATTTTAAAGCCCGGTTAGAAGCGAACCCCGAGTTGTATTTGCAGTTTCAGTATGATGAAGGGGAATTGGTTGATACATCATTCCATATAACCGAAATTAAACTTGCACCGATCACTTCTGTTGATTGCGGCGGGGTGATGAACCAGTGGACAGAGGTAATTATGCAGTTATGGGAACCGGGTGAAAAGCAGGCCGACCGCAGCATGAAGGTGAGCAAGGCGTTGTCGATCATTGCCATCGTGGAAAGGATGTTGCCGTTAGATAATGATGCCACGGTAAAGATTGAATTTGGCAATTCGCAGTTCGATACACGCCAGATGTTCCCGGCGGAGTTAGCTGCCGCGGGCGATACACTTATCGTTAATTTAAGCCCTGACTTTGTCCAATGCAAGGCACAGAGCCGCGGCGGCAGTTGCGGTACTAACCACAAAGGCGAGGAGTGCTGTGCGCCAACAGAGAAGCCAAAAGTTCAGTTAGTTAACCTGGCTGCATCTTCTTCGGTGTGTTGTACGCCAGGAGGTGGTTGCTGCTAATTAAATGTCATGGAAATCAAAAACGCACAACCCTACAGAACTGAGCTCATCGGGTTATTGAATGGGGCCGGTTTGCCATTTGATGACCTGCCAAAAACACTGGACAATTTTATTGTGGCAATTGTTGATGGCCGGGTTGCTGGCGCTGCCGGTATAGAAACCTATGGCGATAGCGGCCTTTTAAGGTCGGTTGTGGTTGAACCGGCTCTTCAAGGCAAAGGCATTGCAGGCCAACTGCTCAATACCATCGAAGAAATGGCCGCTGGTGAAGGCATTAAACAACTTATTTTGCTGACGGAAACCGCGCAGGATTACTTTGAGAAAAAAGGCTTTCATCGTATAAGCCGGGATGAAGTGCCTGAAGCTGTAAAAATCTCAACTGAGTTTTCGCATGTTTGTCCGGTTTCAGCCATCGTCTTATTTAAGCCCCTAACAACACATATAATGAAAAACATCTTAGTGCTTTGTACCGGCAACAGTTGCCGCAGCCAGATGGCCGAAGGTTATCTGCGCCACTTTGCCGGCGACAAAGCCGCTATTTACAGCGCCGGCGTTAAAACGCATGGCGTTAACCTTAAAGCTATCCAGGTGATGGCCGAAGATCATATCGATATCAGCAAACACACCTCCAACCACGTGGATGAGTACCAGCATATTCCGTTTGATATGGTAATCACGGTGTGTGATAATGCAAACGAAGCCTGCCCGTTTTTTCCGGGTAATGTGCAGCGCTTTCATCAAAATTTTCCTGATCCGCCCAAGGCGACCGGCACTCCTGACGAGATCATGAATGAGTTTCGCCGGGTGCGGGATATGATCAAAGTCTACGCGGCAAACTTTGTACAACAGCATCTGGAATGAAAAAGCTTGTAGCCGAACTGATCGGCACTTATATCCTGGTGTTTTGCGGTACCGGCGCTATCGTGATAGATAATGTAACCAAAGGCGGCGTTACGCATATTGGTGTGGCGCTTACCTGGGGTTTGATAGTGATGAGCTTGATCTACGCGCTCGGCGAGGTATCCGGCGCGCACATGAACCCCGCGGTAAGTATTGCTTTTACACTTGCGGGCCGCTTTCAAAAAAAATCCCTGACCCCCTTTATAGTTAGTCAGCTGGCGGGCGCTATACTCGCCAGTTTAACTTTAAAACTGTTGTTCCCAACAGATCAGTTATTGGGCGTTACGCTTCCCAATGGTAGTGCTATGCAATCATTTGTATTGGAATTGTTGCTCACCTTTTTTTTAATGCTGATCATTTTGCAGGTAGCTACCGGCAGTAAGGAGCAGGGGATGATGGCGGGTATCGCCATTGGCGCGGTAGTATTGCTAGAGGCCATGTTTGCCGGCCCCATTTGTGGCGCATCGATGAATCCGGCGCGGTCAGTTGGTCCGGCATTGGTTTCCGGTCATTTTGAAAATCTCTGGATTTATACCGCGGCACCCATTATAGGAGCCGGTTTGGCTGTGCCCGTTTGGAAATACCTCACACAACAAACATCAATTATCGATCAGGTATGAAGATAGCACTATTCTCTGATGTACATGCCAACTTACCTGCGTTTGAAGCGTTCTTAAATAACCTTGACAGCCGCAAACCTGACGCTGTTTATTGCCTGGGCGATCTGATTGGGTATAACGTTTGGCCTAACGAAGTTGTTGATGAAGTAAGGAAGCGTGGCATAGCAACGCTGGCAGGTAACCATGATCTTAAAATAAAAAAGCTGGAAACTCTCCCGCATCATTTGAACGAAACCGGAAAGGCGTATGCGTATCATCTGGTAAACCCGTCCAACAGGGTATATCTTGCCTCTTTACCTGCCCACATCAGGCTTGAATATAAATTACAAGACGAGTTATTGAACATTGTTCTGGCGCATGGCAGTACGCGCAGTATTAATGAATATGTACTGGAAAATTTTGATAAGGCCTACATGGAGCAGATGATGAGTGAAGCAAGCGCTGATGTTTTATGTGTGGGGCATTCGCACAAACCCTTTCATCGTACTGTCGAAACAGTAACCGGTACATTCAAACACATTATCAATATTGGCTCGGTAGGCAAGCCCAAGGATGGTGATCCGCGAGGATGCTACGTTTTATTAACACTAACCGATGAGAGCACGTTGCGTAACCAGGATAGCATAAAAGTTGAGTTTGTCCGTTTCGGTTACGATGTAGAAAGAGCGGCGAAAGCAGTTGAAAACAGCCCTTTGCCTAACGAGTTTGGAGATGCACTGAGAAGGTCAGAATAATTCGTGAATAGCTATCAACAGCGCCAATGTAAGATAATGGCTCAACCCGAGCTGTAATTTCTTCAAAGCTTTGGTGAGATGGTTTTCAACTGTTTTTTCGGATATGCCCAGGTAAAGGGCGATCTCTTTGTTCGATTTATGCTCCTTGCGGCTGAGGGTATATACCGAGCGGCATTTATCAGGTAACTGGTTGATTTCCAGTTCGAGGGTATCGGCAAGGTCTTTTAACAGGATTTGCTCCTCGGTAGAGTTATCCATATCGTTGTGAACAACCTTAAATGCTTCGCGGTATTTTTCGCGTACGGATTCTTTACGGAAATGATCGATAACCAGGTGCATCACCGACGAATACAGGAACGCGTCGACACCATGGTTAATATGGAACGAGTGCCGTTTAAACCATAAATTGGTAAACAACTCCTGCACTATTTCTTCCGAAAGTTCTTTGCTTTTCAGGCGTTTGTAAGCCGCGCCGTACAGCTTTTTCCAATATCTTTTATAGATATCTTTAAAAGCACCAAGATCGCCGTCCCGTAGTAGTTCAACAAGTTCAACTTCCGACAACTTAGCATAATCAGTCATTTGCAGGACGGCAATAAATTCAAAAGGTCAATTGATAAAATTTAATGTGAAATTCCAGAAAATTATCATAATTAACAAAAAGTTTACATAGAAATATAAGTATATGGCTGTTTTTTATGGTTTTGTGTGGCTTTTTGCAACAATTGTATAAGGGTGTTATCAAAATGGCAACAAGTGTTAAACTGACAATAGTGTACTTTGTACACCAAGCACTACGTGAAAGATTATAAAAGTGAAAACAAGTAGGTTTTATTCCCCTCCCCGTGGGAGGGAACCGCACATGCCCACTGCTTCAATTCATTTTACTATCTGATCGAAGAATATCTTATAAAGGGTTTGCTTTAATATTAAAAACATCCTTTAAGGCACGTTTGGCCGCGTGATAGCCGCACATGCCGTGCACTCCGCCACCCGGCGGGGTTGAAGATGAGCATATATAAATGCCTTTGGCTGATGTTCGGTAGGGCGACCAGCGCAGCGCCGGCCGGGTAAATAGCTGGCTGATGTTGCTTACGCCTCCGCCAATATCACCGCCGATATAATTAGGATCGTGCGCTTCCATTTGCGCGGTGTTCATGGTATGGCGTGCCAGTACGCGGTCTTTAAAGCCCGGGGCAAAACGCTCTACCTGGTTTTCTATACGGTCGGTCATGTCGCGCAGTGTGCCATGCGGCACATGGCAATATGCCCAGGCGGTATGCTTGCCTTCGGGCGCGCGGGTATTATCAAACAAACTTTGCTGCGCCAGCAGTACAAAAGGTTTTTCGGGGAAATGCCCCTGCCAGGTTTCGCGCTCGGCAAACGCAATTTCGTGCGTGCTGTTACCCAGATGTACGGTTCCGGCACGGCGGCAGGCTTCGGCGGTAAAAGGTACCGGCGCATCCAGGGCCCAATCAACCTTAAATACACCCATGCCATAGCGGTAGCGCTGCAATTGCCATTTGTAAATAGTGGAAAAGTTGTGTCCTGCAATCTGCAATAGTTGTTTAGGCGTAACATCAAACAAAACCGCCCTGGCTGCAGGTAACTGCGCCATCGATTGGATATAATTATTGATTTCGAATTTCCCTCCGATCGAAATAAAATAAGCCAGCAAGGCATCGGCTAAATGTTGCGATCCGCCTTTGGGCAGGGGCCAGCCGTTTACATGTCCGGATGTCATCAACACCAACGCTATGGCCGATGTGGCCGGGTTGCTGATGGGTTGCATGCAATGAGCCGCCATGCCGGCAAATAAACCGCGAATGCCGGGTGTTTTAAAACGCTTAGTTAGCCTGGTAACCGGCTGTAATGCCGATGCGCCAAACTGTGCTATTTTTAACGGGTGGCCGGGGAAATGTAGCGGCGCTAAAATATCCGGAGCTATATCAGGCCAGTTATCAGCTAATGGTTGCATCAGTTTTAAGTAGGCTTGCTCATCAACGCCAAATGCACGCGCGGTATCGGTTATGGATTGTTGCAGCACTGCCGCGGTGCCGTTATCAAAAGGGTGCGCGGCGGCTATTTCGGGGTAGATAAATTCGAGTCCGAATTTTTGTAATGGAAGTGTTTTGAAGAAGGGCGAACCCGCTGCCAGCGGATGTATAGCCGAGCACACATCGTGAATGTAACCCGGCAAGGTTAACTGTTCGCTCCGTAAGCCACCGCCGATATTATCTTTGCCCTCGATTAACAACACAGACAGGCCATGTTGCTGCAATACAATAGCAGCGGCCAATCCGTTTGGCCCCGAACCCACAACCACGGCATCATAATCAGCTTTCACTACAGTGTATTGTACATCAAGTATACCAATAAAAAATAATTTAAAAGAGTAACGCAGTGTGTATTATTTGATAACGCTTTTATATATTTAACTATCCAAATTTAAACCTTATCTATATGTACTATATACTTCAGGTGCCGCCGTTTTTACTGCTGTTTGTTATCATTATATTATTTGGCGGCATTGGCGCAGCCGGCGTTTATATATTCAGGAGATATGTGCGCATTAACTACAGGCGTGCTCATAACGAAGCCGTGGGTTTTACTTTCGCCATATTGGGTGGTTTTTATGGTTTACTATTAGGTTTTGTAGTGTTTTTTGTTTGGGATTCGATGAAAGAGGCCCACAACAATGCCGACCGTGAGGGTAGCCTGGCTAAGGGCCTGTACCGTAATATTCGCTATTATGCGGATAATGACGCTGCCCAGCACGAACTGATGGGCAGCTACCTGAAGTATGTAAATTATGTGCTGGATAAAGAATACCCTGATATGCAGCATCTGCACCCCCAGGGTGATAGCGGCCGTTTGTATTTTAACGATGTATTTTACAAGATGGAGAAACTGAAAGGCGATAATGTACGCATGACCGAGATGTTTGAGCAATTGAACGAACTGGCTACTTATCGCAGTTTAAGGCAACTGGATGGCGACTCGGCCATGAGCATCGAAATATGGGTGCCTATACTGATGGGGGCATTTATCTTACTGTTATCGGCCTTGATGATAGATATGGAAAGTATGCGCCTGCACATGACCATAACCGCCATGTTGGGTATATTTATCGGCATGGTGATGTATATTATTATTTTGCTGGATCATCCCTTTACGGGGAAGATAAGTATCGAACCGACTGGCTACCGCGATGTAATTACGATGACCCACGATGTTGATAAAAGCAATTAATCCAGAACGAGGCAGAGGTGCCCGTTGGTTTGCAGCAGTTCCATTACCTTAAAACGGCAAACATCACTGCCTTCGATGCGGAGGATGCGGTCGCAATCACTCAGATCGAAATTTATATTACTGAACGGGAACTGTTGAGACAAAACAGCATGCAGTACCCTGGCTTGCTTTTGCCAACGCACATCCGTTTTAAATACTTCAACCATTCCCGTTCAGTTTAAATTATTTTAAGCTTGTTCGTTGGCATCATAATTCACCATCCACTGCACACCGAATTTATCGGTAAACATGCCAAAGCTCTTGCTCCAGAAGGTTTGTTGCAATGGCATGGTGATTTGACCGCCAACGCTTAAACCGTTAAATATTTTATCGGTTTCTTCCTGGCTTTTGGTGCTGATGCTTATCGTAAAATTGTCGCCCACGGTCAATTGCTGGCCCATCGAAGCTAATACATCGGTACCCATCAATACATTGCCATTGCCAATGGGTAATGAAATGTGCATCAGTTTTTCGCTGTCATCGGCCGATATGTTCTGACTCATATCGGACGGCAGATCTTTATAGCGCTGAACCATGCTGAATTCGCCGCCAAATACCGAGCGGTAAAAATTGAAAGCTTCTTCGGTGTTACCTTCAAAATTTAAATAAGGATTTATTGTTGCCATAATGTTGATTTATTATTTTTCGAGAATAGTTTTAAGCGTATTTAAACTGGTTTGGATATCATCAGCCAAAACTTTTTCGAGGCGCAGCACCATGTGCATTACCTTAGCCATATAGTTTTTATCGCCCTTCATTAACCAGGTAACATGGGTTTCGTTATCCGATGATTCTTCCACCACAAAAGCCGGCCATGCTACACCTTCAAAAGGTTTTTCAAAACGCACCTCGGTATCGATGCGATCGTCGGTGATTTTGGTTATTTCCTGCGCGCCTTTGCCAACCTGTTTGTTGGCACTGTCCCAGGCGTAGATGAAACCCACGTTGCCATCAGTACCGGTAAAAGTTTTTTGCATGCCCGGATCGGCCATTACCCATTTGTTAAAATGATCCTGGTTTTTGATGTGTTTAACATAGTCAAACACTTCGGCTTTGGGCTTTGCGATAACCACACTGCGCGATATGGTATATTGCGACGAAGCGAAAATTGCCAGTACAAATGGTATAGCAATAATGGCCAGGATGATATATAAAACTATCATATAGTTTAAATTTATCAGAAGTTAATTTTTAATTGATTTTATCGATAATGAAATCAATCGTTGATTTTGTGATAATAAATGTACGAGGTAAACAATATCGCGAAGAAAATAATTGCCTGTATAGCTTCGCTGCCAAAACCGTCGACTGCAATGTGTGCAATTAACGCGGAGATGAAAGTGATGCCGAATGCTACATAGGCCCAGTCTTTCAACCATTTCCATACCGGGATAAGTAGTATCAACGCGCCGATGGTGTTGCCTATAGAAGCTTCAACCATTAACCAATGCGGCAAGCCAAGATGAGCGGTGCCTTGCTTAGCCATGTCGGTGTTGATCATAAAAGCGCCGGGCAATTGCGGTAGGGCTATGAGGACCGTAGTTACCCAATAAATAATTTTGGTTGCTTTTGTAACTTTTTTGTCTGTTGTCATGATAAATAGGTTTTTAAGTTTTTAGTCAATTTAATAAATATAGTAAGATAGATTATGATTTTAACTTCACCATACAAACAACTTCATCATCGGTTTTATACCACTCGGTGCACCAACTGCTCCAATCCAATTTCGGGTTATCCAGCAAAGCCTGAAATGTTGGGCCAAATTTGTTCATGTTGGCGCGCCAGTTATGGATACTTTCCGCGCTGTATTCGCCTGCCGGGATAACAAAGGTTTCCAACCCCAATTGTTCGCTTTCGCCGTCAAATTTTTCGGTGGCGGCGGCCTTGTAAGTTATCACGCCTTTCTCGTTTGGTTTTGATAAGCCGTAGATAGTACGGCCCTCTTGCCCGGCAGTTGCATACAATTTATCATAAGCGGCCTGTACGCCGTTTGGAAAAGTGTCGGCAGTTACGCAAAAAACTTTAATGTCATGTTTTAAGTGGTAGGTTTCCATGGTATTATGTTTTTGATAAAGCAAATTTAGGGCGGCCAGGGTTATAACATAGGGTGTAAATACAGCAAATTAAGGGGTTGATTGCGACAATGGTATTATCTAAATTTACCCTTATGAAACACATATCCATACTTGTACCCAAGGGTGCCATATTAGGCAGCATTGAGGGCCCGCGCCAGGTTTTTACCGAAGTTAACAAATTTGTGAACAGCATGGGCAAGCCCGCATTGTTCCAGGTAAAGTTGGTTGGATTAGATAAACAAATATCAGCGGCAGGTGGCAGGTACACCATTTTTGCCGAAGAACTGGTAAAAGATGTAAAGAAAACCGATCTGATCATCATCCCCGCGCTGGATGGGGATATGACAAAGTTGTTAAAAGAAAACGAAGAGTTTGTACCCTGGATACAGGAGCAATATCGCTTAGGCGCTGAGGTTGCCAGTTTGTGTATTGGCGCGTTCCTGCTGGCAGATACCGGTTTGCTGGACGGGCGTAAATGCGCTACACATTGGATAGCCGCGAATGATTTTCGCAGGATGTTCCCGCAGGTGACATTGGTGGAGGATAAAATTATTACCGACGAGAATGGTATCTATTCGAGCGGTGGCGCTTTCTCATACCTGAACCTGATTTTATACCTGATAGAAAAATACGCGGGCCGCGATATCGCGATATTCTGCTCAAAGGCATTCCAGATTGAATACGCGCGCAAAAGCCAATCGCAATTTGTGATGTTTATGGGGCAAAAGGATCATGAAGACGTGCATATTAAACAGGCGCAGGAATACATAGAAGGTAATTTCAAAGAAAAGATAACCGTTGACCAGCTAGCTGATATGCTGGCCCTGGGCCGCCGAAACCTGGAACGCAGGTTTAAAAAAGCTACATCAAACACCGTGGTCGAGTATATTCAACGGGTAAAGATAGAGGCCGCGAAAATGAATCTCGAATCATCTCGCGAGAACGTGAACGAAGTGATGTACAACGTAGGTTATACCGATACCAAGGCGTTTCGCAGTACCTTTAAAAAGATAACCGGACTTTCGCCTGTTGAGTATCGCAATAAATATCAGCGCGAGCCGATACCTGTGCAGGCCTAGCGTTGTACAAAAGTTGATATTAGAAATGTTACGGTAGCACAGCAGGTTAAATTCATAGCTTGTAAAAAAATTATCTAATTTCGGGTCGACACAAAACCTCTGTCTATGAAATTAAAATTGAAATATCTTTTACCGGTTGGTGTGATAGGCATAGCCTTGTTCGCTTTAAAACCAGAACCAGGTGTGAATGCCGATGCAGATAACGCAGGTTTAAAATTGCCTGCGGGCTTCGGCGCTTTAAAAGTTGCCGAAACAGCATCGCAAGCCCGGCATTTGGTGGTAACCCCGCAAGGCGATATCTATGTTAAACTAGCCCGGCCCAAAGAAGGCAAAGGCATATTGGTATTACACGAAGGCGCGAATGGTAAAGCAACTGTTACCGGTGGTTTTTCGAATTACGGCGGCACCGGGATTTATCTGAAAGATGGTTACCTGTACGCTTCATCAAACCGCGAGGTATTCAGGTATAAAGTAGATGCGCAGAATAAGGTGATCAATCCTGATCAACCCGAAAAAATTATCACCGGTTTAAAGATGGGTAATGAGCACGAAACCAAATCTATCGTGCTGGATAACGTGGGGAATATTTATGTAAATATCGGCGCATACTCCAACTCGTGCCAGGAGGTTGACCGCGCCACCGGTTCGATGGGAATAAAAGGCTGCCCGATACTGGATTCGGCAGGCGGCATCTGGCAGTTTAAAGCCAATAAACTCAATCAAACCTACGGCGATGGTGTGCGCTATGCTACCGGCATCCGTAACGTAGTAGGTTTGGATTGGAATCAGCAGGATAACCAGCTTTTTGTAATGCAGCATGGCCGCGACCAGTTGCATGATATCTTTCCGAACATGTTCACTGAAAAACAATCGGCCGAATTGCCCGCTGAGTGCATGTACGCTTTGAAAAAAGGTGATAACGCAGGCTGGCCGTATATGTATTATGATCAGATTCGGCATAAAAAGATAGTGGCGCCCGAGTATGGAGGCGATGGCAAAAAAGAAGCCGTGGGTAATTTTATCGACCCTGTGGCTGCTTATCCCGGTCACCTTGCGCCAAACGGTTTACTTTTTTACACAGGCAATATGTTCCCCGAAAAATATAAGAACGGCGCATTCATTGCCTTCCACGGATCATGGAATCGTGCGCCTGAGCCGCAAGCCGGTTACTTTGTGGTTTTCCAACCGTTTAAAAACGGCAAACCTTATGGTGATTGGGAAATATTTGCCGATAACTTTTCGGGTTCGCCAGCTAAAACAGCCGCGGGGGCGGGCCGTGGCCCAACCCATGCCGATCATCGCCCTTGTGGTTTAGCGCAAGGACCGGATGGATCGCTGTATGTTACCGACGACAGCAAAGGAACCATTTACCGTATCATCTATAAAAAATAAACACCGAATGCCCTTTATGAAAAAAACTATCGCTGCTGTTGCTTTAATATTGCCGCTCAGTCTTGCTTTATTTGCTCAAACCAAACCTAAAACCGCTGCTGTAAAACCGGGCGTAGCTGCCTCGATTGCACGCGGGAAAGTAGTATATACTAAAAACTGCTTAAGCTGCCACGCTGTTGATGGTGGCGGTATACCTCACATGAACCCGCCGCTGGTTGAAACCTCGTACGTATCGGGCGATAAGATCAGGCTGATTAAAGTAGTATTGAACGGTTTTCCGAAAAATGTGCCTATCGATGATGAAACCTACTCAAACTCGATGGCCCCGCATGCCGAACTGAGCGATCAGGACATTGCCGATGTGCTGACCTACGTGCGTGGGAGCTTTGGCAATAAAGCCAGCGCCATTAAAGTTGCAGAAGTTAAAGCGGTAAGGGCGACTAATAAGAAGTAACACTTAGTTTTTTCAATTTGTCATCTTGAACGGAGGGAGAGATCTTCTGCAGCAGACCATCTCGAAGCCAAGATTTCTCACTATCGTTCGAAATGACATTATTTACATAGGAGATTCCTCTACATAAACGGTTCCCACCATTTATTGATATAGGGTTTGCCATTGTAGGTGTAAACCTCGCCGGGGGCGGGGAGGAGCAATTGGATATGCTTTTCCGCAGCATATTTCATTACATCTTCTACAGGCTCTGTCCAGGTGTGTAAAGCCAGGTTAAAGGTTCCCCAGTGGATGGGCATTAATACTTTTGCACCCAAAGCCAGCATAGCGTCGGTAGCGTTGGCCGGGCCCATGTGAATATCGGCCCACATGGGGTCGGCGGCGCCTACTTCCAGCATGGCAAGGTCAAACGGCCCGAGGCGTTCGCCAATCTCTTTAAATAACGGGTGCATACCCGAGTCGGCGCCAAAATAAATATTGTGCACAGGCCCTTTAATGCCGAACGATGACCATAAGGTTTGATTACGGTTGAATAAACTACGGCCCGAAAAGTGCCTCGCGGGTGCTGCGGTGAGGGTAATACTCCCGCCAATGTCGGCGCTTTGCCACCAGTCCAGCTCAGTGATTTGTGTTTGAGGGATACCCCATTTGCTAAGAATGGCGCCTACGCCCAACGACGTATAAATAGGCGTGCCTTTGCTTGCCAATGCCACAATGGTTTTGTCATCCAGGTGATCGTAATGATCGTGCGAAATGATGATCGCATCGAGGTGTGGGATATCATCCAGTGAGATAGGAGCAGGAAAAAAGCGCTTTGGCCCCATAAATTGCATGGGTGATGCGCGGCGGTATACTGGGTCGGTTAAAATGCGTTTGCCGTCAATTTCGATGATCAGGCCCGAATGTCCCAGCCAGGTAATGCGGAGAGTGTCAGCAGGCAGGTTGTTCAGTTTATCCAGATCGGCAGGGAAAGGGCCCGGTTTTTTAGCTGGATACCTGTTAGGGTGCGATTTGATAAAATACTCATACAAAAGCTTACCCATGTTACCCTCGCCACCAACTTTGGTGGGGATTGGGTTAAGGTATATTTTACCGTCGAAATTGGAGGATGATTGCATAAAATTTAGCCGTAACAAATCTCAAAAAATCGAAAATAAGTTATTTGAATGACATAAACGCGGGCGTTCGTCATGCCAAAGTATTTATTCGCGAAAGCAAAACCCAAGGAGAGAAAATAGTGTTAAAATTGGAAAAAAAATACAATCATGCCACATCTTTTTAGCCCTTTAACCATCCGCGGAGTAGAATTTAAGAACAGGATAGCCGTATCGCCTATGTGCGAGTATAGCAGCGAAGACGGGTTTGCTAATAACTGGCACCTGGTACATTTAGGCAGCCGCGCGGTGGGCGGGGCTGCGCTGGTGATCACCGAAGCTACGGCAATATCACCAGAGGCCCGCATCAGTGCCGGCGACCTGGGCATCTGGAAAGATGAGCATATTGCCGAACTGGAAAAAATTACCGCGTTTATACATCAGCATGATAGCGTAGCCGGCATACAACTGGCACATGCTGGCCGTAAGGCGAGCCACCAGGTGCCATGGGCCGGTGGTAAGCAAGTGCCTTTATTAAGTGGCGGTTGGCAAACAATGGCGCCGAGCTCTGTCGCTTTTACAGAAAGTGAAGAAAAACCTTTGGAACTGGATACACAAGGCATCGCCAAGGTGGTAGAGGATTTTAAGCAGGCTACCTACCGCGCTATTAAAGCCGGCTTTAAAGTAATTGAGATACATGCCGCGCATGGTTATCTGTTGCATGAGTTTTTATCGCCACTGAGTAACCAGCGTACTGATGAATATGGCGGCCCGTTTGAAAATCGTATCAGATTGTTATTGGAGATTACCGATACGGTGCGCAAGGCTTGGCCTCAGCAAAACCCGCTGTTCGTGCGCATATCATCAACGGATTGGACAGAGGGCGGATGGAGCATTGATGATTCCGTAAAGTTGGCAGAGGTATTGAAAGAACGGGGTGTCGACCTGGTGGATTGCTCATCAGGAGGTAATGTAGCTTCTGCCAAAATACCGGTAGGGCCAGGCTACCAGGTGCAATTTGCCGAAACGGTAAAAAAACAAAGCGGTATATTAACAGGCGCCGTAGGCATGATAACCGAACCCAAACAAGCCGACGAAATTATTCAAAGCGGCAAGGCCGCTATGGTGCTGCTGGCCCGCGAAATGTTGCGCGACCCATACTTCCCGCTGCGTGCCGCGCATGTGCTGGGGCACGAGGTAAAATGGCCCTTACAGTACGAACGTGCAAAATGGTAATATGCAGTTTACAAACAAATTATTAGCTTTATAAAATCAATAAAAACCAAGAAAACAATACACTATGAAACGTACCGCAAAAGCACATTGGAACGGCACCTTACAAGCCGGCGCAGGAAAAATATCAACACAAAGCACCGTGTTGAACGATACCCAATACTCGTTTAAAACCCGTTTTGCCGATGGCGTTGGCACTAATCCTGAAGAACTGATAGCCGCTGCGCACGCGGGCTGCTTTACTATGGCTGTTGGCGCTGCTTTAAGTCAGGCAGGTTTTACACCGAATGATCTGGATACCGAAGCTGTGATTGACCTGGATATGCAGGCATTATCCATCACCGGTATCCACCTGGAGTTAAAAGCTTCAAAAATTGACGGCGTGGATAACGATACTTTTCAAAAGATTGCCGAAGGCGCCAAAGCCAACTGTATCATATCAAAAGCTTTAAGTGTACCCATTACTTTGACCGCTACTTACGGCGCGTAAAAAATAACATTACAGGTTATTGCCGGCCGATTGAGGCTGGCAATAACTTTTTCAGGCCAATACATTATAGTTGATAATGTGCCTTCTTGTTGCTCCTTCGCAGATATAATAGAAAATATACTACAAAAATCGCGTCTGATATCAACCCCAGCTTTATCAGGTTGCCGCCAAGCGGCAAGTCGGGCGTATTCATAAAAAATATAAACCCTGACGTTGTTAGTACTCTCGCACCTATAAACGCAAGGTACATCTTAAATTTTAGTGCTTTTATCATTTTAGCTTAGGTTAAGGCATTGATGCTTAATTGTAAAGCTATATTACCGGATATTAAGTAAAGATGAAAAGACCAAAAAGTGTTTTTCATTTTTAACGTTATTTAACAATAGGTTTCACAAAAGATCATTAGATTTAACTAAATAATTAGTTATTTTATTGATCATGAGAAACCTCAAAGAATTTTTAGCCGGTATGATGCTGTGTTTATTGTTTGTGGCTACTACGAACGCGCAAAAATTACCCAACGTGCAGCAAGGCAGTGTGCGTGCGCCTGCCGATATCAAAATTGACGGCAAGACTACCGAATGGAACAATCAGTTTAAGGCCTATAACCATGCGACCGATATTTTTTACACGTTGAGCAACGATGATGAGAATCTGTATCTGACCGTGCAGGCTACCGATGCGGCAATAATCCGTAAAATTAACAATGGTGGAGTGTGCCTTACCATACAGCCATCGGGCAAGAAAACCGATAAGGACGGTATGCGTGTGGTTTATCCGGTAATTATGCCCACCACAATAAATAAGGCGGGGGGAGGTGTGGTTATGGTAAGCACTATAAAGCGTATCGCTGCTTCGGACAATGAGCATCTCACTGAAAAAGAAGCCGATTCGGTGATGATGGCACGCAATAAGCAATTTAATCAACGGGCTAAATGGATAGGAGCTTTGGGGTTTAAAGACCTGGATTCGCTGATATCGGTCTACAATGAGGATGGTTTAAAAGCTGCGGGCCGATATGATAATAAAGGGAGTTTTACCTGCGAAATAGCAATCAGTTTAAAGCTGCTCGGCCTTGCAATAGATAATCCTGCAAAGTTTAACTATCATATTTTACTGAATGGCGTAAACCTTTTTGGCAGCGACCGGCCTGTACAATCAATTAGTATAATGACTGGTGGCATGCCGATGGGGGGAGGTGAAGGAGGACTGGCTATGGCGAAGGTGATGATGGATAGCGGTGGCGCTGCAGCGACGGATTTTTGGGGCGAATATACTTTGGCTAAAAAGTGATTTAAGCTTATTGTAACTCCAAAATCTAACGGGTTTTAATCTATATTTGGATTATGTCTGTTTATCACCAGTTAATGATCAGCTCGGGAGTGTGCTGGACATTAACCTATTTGCTGATCATCCGAAGAGGAGTTATCGACCTGACCTATGGTATGCCCGCCGCGGCCTTGCTGGCCAATTTATCGTGGGAAGCTATTTATTCGTTTGTTTACCCGCATACTATGCCGCAACTGGCTGTTGACAGGGTATGGTTTACTTTTGATGTGCTGATACTGCTGCAATACCTGCGTTTTGGGCCAACCACACCTAGAATAAGATTGGCAGGCAGTTTTTACCTGCAATTTTTATTAGGGCTTGTTGTAGCTTTTATGCTGATATTGTTGTTAGGCAGGGAGTTTAAAGACATCCACGGAGCATACGCCGCTTTCGGGCAGAATTTGATGATGTCGGTATTGTTTATTACCATGCTGAAGCAACGTAAAAGTGCCGCAGGCCAAAGCATCTACATCGGGATATTGAAGATGACAGGTACTTTACTGGCATCCGTGGCATTTTACACCCAGGTTAAAACATACGGGCAATCGCCATTGCTGCAGTTTTTGTTTGTAGCTATTTTGGTGTACGATGTGATCTACATTTGTATGCTGGCCAGACAGTTGAGGTTGCAGCATATTAAGGTGTTGGGTAGGTTTTAATCGACCAGTTTAAGAATATTTCCTTTGTCTGATATTATTCTGTTCTATAACCGTAAAGTTGTTTTGAATATCGGCTATGTTGTTCTCAAGGATATCAATCAATATTTGCCCGGCATATTGCGGACTTAACCTTTTGTATCGATAAAAGATAACCGCTGGTGGGTTGTTGGCTTGTGTAAGAAGATCAGTTCGCCATAGTCCTTGTCTAAAGTTAAAATGATTCTATTCTCATTTTTAGCAACATCCAGTACTTCGATATCGGTAATGCCGAACATTTCTTCGCCTATGCTTTTAACATCATGGCCGTTGTCGCGAAGAATCCTGATACTTGGAAAAGGGAAGTTTTCGTTAGCCAAAAACCTCATTATGCAGACTTATGTAATGGCACCAAAAACTCATGTTGGATGCAATCTTTTAAATACGCAAAGACTGCCTGAAGCTGAATTTCTTTAAGATTTGGGTAGCTTTCAAAAAGCAATTGTTCAGTCCAGCCGGAAGCCAGCAACTCCAATAGCAGTTCGACCGATAAACGCGTACCTTTGATGGTGGGTTTACCGAGCAAAATGTTTTTATCGGATACGATATATTGTTGCCACTCCATTACTAACAAATTTACAAATTAAATTTGTTATCCTAAGCAAATCAAAGTTGCCCTTTATACTCTTCTACAATCTCTTTTAAAAATGTATAAAAGGGCTTAGCAAATTCTTTACGGCGCAGGGCGAACTCTACGTTGGTTTTCAGGAAATCGAGTTTGTTGCCGATATCGTACCGTTTACCTTCGATGGTGTGGGCGTACATGCTTTCGCTTCTCAGCAGGTTCACCATGGCGTCGGTTAACTGCACTTCGTTGTTTTTGCCCGGCGGCGTTTTTTCGAGCGCGGTATAAATTTCGGGTGTTAATATATAACGGCCTGCTATCGCGAGGTTTGACGGCGCTTTATCGGTAGCTGGTTTTTCGATCAGCGTATTGAGGTTCATCAGCGTGTCTGATAACATTTCGCCGCCTACAATGCCGTAGCGCGACACTTTATCGTGTGGTACAGTCTCCACAGCGATCACCGTGCTTTGGTACTGCTCGTAAATATCGATCAACTGCTGCGTTACCGGTATTACGCTGTTGATAATGGTATCGCCCAAAAGCACCGCGAAAGGTTGGTTGCCGGTGTGGTGGCGGGCATAAGTGATGGCATCGCCCAAACCGTTAATTTCCTTTTGGCGAACAAAGTGAATGTTGGCCATATCAGACAGGTGCATGATCTCGTCGTACATCTTATCTTCCTTCTCCAGCAGGCGTGCTTCCAGTTCGGGATGACGGTCGAAATGATCTTCTATCGATCGTTTACCTTTGCCCGAAATGATCAGAATATCCTCGATACCCGAATCAACCGCTTCCTGTACCACGTATTGTATGGTAGGGGTGTCAATAATCGGGAGCATTTCTTTTGGGGATGCTTTGGTGGCGGGTAAAAACCTGGTTCCTAAACCTGCCGCTGGAATTACTGCTTTCTTTACCATAGTTATATCATATAAGGTTTTACTACTCGTGCGTTAATTTTTTTTAAACTGTAAACTAATTTCTTAAGCATTTCATCGTCCTGGTACGTGCCGATAATGGCGCCGCCAGAACCGGTGAACGATGCAGTGGCACCGCAGCCACGGGCCGTATTGATGAATTGCATATTGCTTTCGCTGATGGTCATGATCTTGCAGCGGTTATCAAAGTTGGCGTTGATCAATTCGCCCAGCAGGCCGTAATCTTTATTTTTTATGGCGATAGCGCCTTCATCGGCCAGGTTGGCGATAGTAGTCAGCGTATCGATGGTATGTTGGTCGCCTTTATCATATTTGGCGCGTATCTCGTTCAATACCTTGCCTGATACCTTGCTTAGGTTTGTTTTGTAAGCCATGTATAACTTAGGCAGCAAAGCCGGGTCGATGGGGGTATAAACACCATAACCATGCTTTTCCATCTGTGCCTTGTTAAAATCCATGTGCACACAGCCTTCGTAGCATTGTATCACCCTATCCTGTAAACCGGCGTTGATACCCATCTCCTGGCTTTCGGCTGCCAGGGCAATGTTGGCTAACAGATGCAATGGGATATCCACCTTATAAAACTGCATTAAAGCCTTTAAGGTAGCGATGATGATGGCGCTTGAGCCGGCCAAACCAACCTGGCGGGGGATGGTTGAATTATAACGGATAGTGAAATTTTTATTAACTAAACGAATGCCATTCTCATCGCAATAGTCGCAAAACTTTTTGATAGCAGCTTTGATAATAGGGATACCGCCATTGTAACCTATCGAGCTAACGGTATCCTTTAAATGATAAACGTTACGGAACGAGTTAGCATCTGCTTCCTGCTGCTCGATCACCAGCTCGGGCGATTGGTATAGCAGGATATGCGCGCCAAAGTTTTTGATGCTTAAACTGATGGTCTTGCCGAAATATCCGTCGCTTGGGTTGCCCAGAAGGCCCGCCCTGGCGAATGCACGGGAATCAATGATCATGGTGATATACTTATGGGGCTAAAATGCCAATAAAAATCAAAATTCCCGAATATGACGGCATAAACTTTATGTTTTTTTAGGAATGTATTGCACAAAATCGGCAAATATTATAAATCGTATTTTTTTGGTATCATATAGATAAAATATTGGGTATCTTTAAGTAAATAAATTAAACTTTATGTCGTACCTGAATTTAGCGACCCCGCCTGCGCAGGTTGAAACCCCGCAGGAAATATCAAGGCAACAGGCAATTGTTGTGCCGCAAAACCCATTTGGCGAAATAGCGCTGGCCTTGTCGGGCGGTGGTTTCAGGGCTGCGGCCTTTAGCCTGGGCGCTATATCGTACCTGAACAGAGTATGGATGGCTGATGAAAGTGATACCCTGCTGAAGCATGTCACCTTTATTACCTCCACATCGGGCGGATCGCTAACCAACGCATACTACAGTTGCAGCCTTTTTAAGCCGGGCTTTAGTTTTGATACCTTTTATGGCAACATGAAAACCTTTATGAATGGCGAGGACCTGCTGAACCGGGTGTTCGACATTATGACGGATGCTAAACGGTGGAACGAAACCGGTAAGCAAACCGATGCCGCCACAGGATTGCAGCGCGAGGTACAGAAAACTCATAACCTGATCAACTCCTTCGCCAAGGCTTATGATGAGATGCTGTTTACAGACGCGGCAGGTAAAAGCGAAACGCTCGATGTGTTTTTTGACCACAGCGCCAACCCGCATTTAAAATCGGTATGTTTTAACGCTACGGAGCTGAATAACGGCATCGCATTTCGTTTTCAAACAAACGGTTATGCCGATAGCATATTTACCGTAGGTAATTATTACCTGCATTTTAACAACGCCGATATTGCCCGTAAATTGAAGTTAAGTGATATAGCGGCAACATCGTCATGCTTCCCATCGGGGTTTGAGCCTTTGATTTATCCTTATGATTACATGCATCCCGGCCTGAAAAATGCCGATGAGATGCTTAAGGCCATCGACTATAAAAACAATAATCCGCTTAAAATAGGCGAGATAGCCAATAAGCCATTTTGTATGATGGATGGCGGTGTAGTTGATAACCAGGGATTGGAAAGCATGATGATGGAGGATAATTACAGAGCGGGACATCCACCCAAAAAGCCTTTCGACGTAATGATGGTGTGCGATGTTGGCAGCTATTTTATGGATCAGTTTGTAAACCCTACCGAAACAAATAGCTGGTACAAAAGCTTGACAGTTAATAAAGTAAACAATATTATGAAGGTGATATTACTAGCCTTTATTGCTGCTGTTGTGCTGCTGTTTTTTGGATGCACCTGGCGCACTATAGGACTGGCGATGCTGATATTTACCTTTATACCGGGAGTAATTTATCTTTATCTGCAGCGCATCTACAAGCAACAAAAACAAAAAATGGCTAAAACCAGTTTTGGCCGTACGCTGATCAAGTACATCGGGTATTTTTTCAAACTCAGGTTTACTTTGCTGCAACAGATGATAGCCTCGCGCGCGCAATCGATATTGCTGCTTAACCTGAAGGTTTTTCTGGCCCAGGAAAGACGGCAGGCTTACAATAGCTTTTATACTATGCCGGCCTATAAAAACCGGGCGTTTTCGTGCTTTATCTATGAACTTTCCAGCCAGCACGACCAGGTTAGGGTAGATAACCTGAATACCAGGGACAAAGCCTGGTGGTATGGCGAGGTAGCGGAGACCCTATCGCCAGGTGCAACCTTGCAGGCAGCAGCCACTACAGCTACCGCGGTAGGTACAACGTTGTGGTACCCATCAGGGGTACAAACTATGCGCGATACGGTAATTGCCTGCGGGCAGTTTACCATGTGCTATAATTTGTTAAAACGGATCTATCGTTTAGAGGTGCTCGACCCGAAATGGAAAGAAGACGGCCAATTACAACAATTGAAGGGGCGTCTGTTGGATGATTGGAAAAAATTTAAAGCCGAACCGCTGTTTATGGTGTAGTTTTTACGTAAACGTGATGATAAATAGTGAAATACGTTGTTTTAAATAAAACATTTTGAGGATAAAACGCTTTTAGTTTAAACATTCAATATAGAAACCTAATACTAAATTTTACGATCATGAAACGCGATATCAATAGCTTAATTGGCTACAAAATTGCAGCCACCGATGGCGAGTTGGGAGAAGTAACCGACTTTTATTTTGACGATAAAGCATGGACCATTCGGTACCTGATTGTTGATACGGGTAAGTTTTTATCAGAACGTAAGGTGCTGATATCGCCCCAGGTTGTGGAGAAGAATTTCAGGGAGCCAGGCAAGTTTAAGCTGAACATTACGGTTGAGCAGATTCAAAACAGCCCGAATATAGATGCCGACCTTCCGGTTTCGCGCCAGCAGCGTGAGGTTTTACACAAGCACCACGCCTGGGAAAACTTTTGGGAAGCCAGCTTTTGGGGCAGCGGCCATGCCGATGTAGAAATAGCGCCCGAAGAAGTACACCCCGACGAAGATTTTTTTGCCAAATACGATATCCACTTACGCAGTATTGAAGATGTAAGCGGTTATGGCATTCATGCCGCCGATGGCGAAATTGGCCACGTTGCCAATTTTATTTTGGATGACGAAACCTGGCAAATTACGCAACTCGTGGTTGATACCCGCAAATGGCTAAGCGGCCATCGGGTACTGGTTGATGTATCGCACGTGCTGGCCGTACAATGGCGCAACTACGAGGTTTATGTAGATATGAAGATAGATGAGATAGACCATAGCGTGGAGTACGCAGGGGCGTAACACCTCATTGCGAGGTACGAAGCAATCCCCGATTGATAGGTCCGATTGGATTTATCCTGTGCAGAGATTGCTTCGCTACCGCCCGCAATGACGCTTCAAGTATAATAACAAAGAAAGCACCTGTTTTGCAGGTGCTTTCTTTGTTAGATGGCTATGGTTTATAAGACCATGAACTATGGCTAAAACTACGCCAAAACCTTTTTCCAGCTTACCAAATCGCCAATGATGCGCTCAAGATCGGCGGATGGAACGCGCTCCTGCGCCATGGTATCGCGGTGACGGATGGTTACGGTATCGTCTTCTAAAGTCTGGTGATCGACGGTGATACAGAACGGTGTACCGATGGCATCCTGGCGGCGGTAACGTTTACCGATGGCATCTTTCTCTTCGTATTGTATCTGGAAGTCGAGTTTCAGGCGATCCATGATCTCGCGTGCCTTTTCAGGTAAGCCATCTTTTTTAGTTAACGGGAAGATGGCCGCTTTTACCGGTGCCAGTGCAGGCGGGAAACGCAATACCACGCGGCTGTCCTGCTTTTCTTCGGTGCTCAGGTCTTCCTCTTCGTAGGCATTCATCAGCGTTAGCAGGAACATGCGGTCCAAACCTATCGAAGTCTCGATCACGTATGGGATATAGTTACCATATGGTTTGCCGTCTTCGCCAAGCTCAGGGTCGAAATACTGCATTTTTTTACCTGAGTATTGCTGATGCTGGCTCAAGTCGAAATCGGTGCGGCTGTGGATACCTTCCACTTCTTTAAACCCGAATGGGAACTCGTATTCGATATCCACAGCGGCATTGGCATAATGCGCCAGTTTGGTATGATCGTGATAACGGTATTTGGTGGAACTGGTACCCAAGCCCAGGTGCCATTTCAGGCGGGCTTCTTTCCAGTATTTGTACCATTCCATTTCGGTGCCGGGGCGAACGAAGAACTGCATCTCCATCTGCTCAAACTCGCGCATACGGATGATGAACTGGCGGGCTATAACTTCGTTACGGAAAGCCTTGCCGATTTGCGCGATACCGAAAGGTATCTTCATCCTGCCCGATTTTTGCACGTTCAAAAAGTTTACAAAAATACCTTGCGCGGTTTCAGGGCGCAGGTAAATTTCGCTCGACTCTTCGGCCATGGCGCCCATCTGGGTACTGAACATCAGGTTAAACTGGCGAACGTCCGTCCAGTTGGCGGTACCGCTGATAGGGCAGATGATGTTATTGTTAACGATGATCTCTTTCAAGCGTTGCAGGTCTTCGCTTTTTAAGGCAGCGTCCATATCGGCTTGCAGCACTTCGGCTTCATCGGTTTTGCCTTCGGCATCGAGTTTGGCTATGCGGTCTTCGATCAGCTGATCGGCGCGGTAACGTTTTTTCGAATCCTTGTTATCGATCATGGGGTCGTTAAAACCGTCTACGTGGCCGCTGGCCTCCCATATTTTGGGATGCATAAATATGGCGCTGTCGATACCTACGACGTTTTCGTGCATTTGCACCATGCTTTTCCACCAGTAAGTTTTGATGTTGTTCTTCAGTTCGGCACCATTTTGGCCATAATCGTAAACAGCGCTTAACCCATCATAAATTTCGCTGGATGGGAATACAAAACCATACTCCTTGGCATGGGAGATCACATTTTTAAACAGTTCGTCGGTATTTTTGCTCATAACAGGGCAAAGATAGTTTTTTTGATGGAAGATGTGAGGGCGGAATAGTCTAAAGTCGGGAGTCCGGAGTTTTGAGTCGTTTTTGATCCTGGCGCTACATACTTGCGCCAGAAAAAAAGTGCCTGTGCAGTTTTTTGACTCTGAACTATAGACTCCGGGCTCAAGACTAAAAATAGGGCATTGCCTGCGGCCCGGGCTGTACGCTTATACTGCACAGGCATTAGCCACAAGGCCGGTATCGCTGCCATCCCTAATGCGGATTTACGGAAAGTAATAACTTCTTCTATTTTTGCGTTACAAATGTTTCAAAATGAAATAAAATGCATTATATTTTATTTTGAAGTAATACTATCCAACGATGAGCATCCAGGTACAGGCTTTAAGCAAAACTTACGGTACGCAAAAGGCGGTTAATGATATATCGTTTACGGCTAAGCCGGGGCGGGTGCTGGGCTTTTTGGGGCCTAACGGGGCGGGGAAATCCACCACCATGAAAATACTTACCTGCTTTATCCCACAAACATCGGGCAGCGCAACGGTGGCTGGGTTTGATATTACCACACAAGGCCTCGAGGTGCGGAAAAGCGTAGGCTACCTGCCCGAAACCAACCCGCAGTATTTGGATATGTATGTAAAGGAATCGCTGGCGTTTATTGCGGATGTGCACCAGGTGCCTGATGCTAAAAACCGCATTGCCGATGTAATTGAGCAAACGGGCCTGGCGCCTGAGCAGCATAAAAAGATAGGGCAACTGAGTAAAGGATACCGGCAGCGGGTGGGTTTGGCGCAGGCCATTATTCATGATCCGCAGGTGCTGATACTGGATGAGCCTACCTCGGGCCTGGACCCTAACCAATTGGTGGGCATCCGCCAGTTGATACGCGAACTGGGTAGAAGCAAAACCATTATCCTGTCCACACACATTATGCAGGAGGTGGAGGCCGTTTGCGATGATGTGGTAATCATCAGCAAAGGGAATATTGTGGCCGATGATACCCTGGCCGGGCTACGCGAAAAACATGCGGGGAAGAGTTTGGAAAGTATTTTTATTGAGTTGACGGGGGGATAGATTCAAGAATCAAGAGCCAGGAATCAAGAGGTTGCATAAGAATGAAACGGAAATAGAGGGCTGTCATGGTGAGCTTGTCGAACCATAGTGCGGATGGCCTTTACGCGCGATCCTTCGACAGGCTCAGGATGGCAACGTTCTTTTGAATTCCCTGTACAATATCCTACAGAAATAAACGTCTATTTGGCTGAACATTTACTTTTTTATGAAGAAGTTTTTACTATTGGTTTTAATTACTACTGTTTTTAACAACGTTAGGGCGCAAAGGCGCGGGAGCGAGGAGAAACAATCGGCATTTTTGGGTGCTGCGTTTGAGCTGGGTTTACCGTCAAGCAGCCCGATATCCGTGGGGTACGGTGCTTCGTTGAAGGGGGAGATACCGTTTGCACAGTCGCTGGCGGCGACGCTTACTGTCGGTTACATGTCGTACAATTACAAAGATTCATTCCTTAGTTTTGCTGGCACGCCGCAGGTTTTGCACCCGCAGTTTGCACCGGTGAAGGTTGGCCTGCGTTATGAGGCTGGCCCGGGCTTTTATAGTGAGGGTGAACTGGGCGAGGCGATACGGCTAAACAATGGATCGGGTAGTTTGTTCGACTATTCGGTAGGCTTGGGTTTTTTGGTGCCGGTAGATAGGAAAAGCGCGGTGGATTTTGGCATACGATATGAGGCTTATTCGGAAACTCAATACCGGCAAACGGCGTTGAGGGTGGCGTACAGGTTTGGGTTGTGAGTTGGTTTTGTGGGATAAATTGAGTATATTTATGGTTGGTCAAAGAGTAAGGATCAAGAATAAAGACAATTGAAGGAAGTTGAAAATACCCATATTTACCCATGAGTACCGGCATAGCGATGGGTTTCAAACCCATCGCTATGAAGAAGCCCGCGTTAGGGATAGTAGCGGATACCGGCCCGTGGCTAATGCCAGTGCAGTATGAGCGGATAGCCCGGCCGCAGGCAACGCCCCCGAAGATAGAAGCAGAATATAGAGACAAGAATCAAGACAACGATAAATTGAAAACACCCATAAATGCCCATGTGTCTCCGTTGCGTTATTGCGAGGTACGAAGCAATCCCCGATTTGTAGATCGGATTTGCAAATCTGCCTGTCCTGCGTAGAGATTGCTTCGTACCTCGCAATGACGTGGTGGTAAAAACAAACTAAAAAATACCCATAAATACCCATGTGTTTTGTTCCTTTGCACATTACTAATAACCCAATAACGAATAACCGCCTTGTTAACTATTCTTAAAAAAGAAATTACCTCGTACCTCAGCTCGATGGTGGCTTATGTAACCATTGGGGCGTTTTTGCTGGTGCTGGGGCTGTTTTTATGGGTGTTCCCGGAATCGAGCATTTTGGAGTATGGGTATGCCGGGCTGGATAGTTTGTTTAGCACCGCACCGTATTTGTTTATGTTTTTGATTCCGGCCATTACCATGCGGTCGCTGGCGGAGGAACGGAAGGAAGGTACTTTTGAGTTGCTGGTCACCCGCCCGTTGACTGACTGGCAAATTGTATTAGGAAAATACCTGGCCTGCTTGCTCATTGTACTGTTTGCACTGCTGCCTACGCTGGTTTATTATTACTCGGTAAGTACGCTGGGTTTACCGCAGGGCAATATCGATACGGGTGCGGTTATCGGCTCGTACATCGGGTTGTTTTTGTTGGGCGGGTCTTTTGTGGCGATAGGGCTGTTTACTTCGTCAGTCACCAATAACCAGATCATCGCTTTTACCATCGCGGTGTTTTTGTGTTTTGTGGCCTATAGCGGGTTAGATTCGGCCAGTACGCTGTTATCGCTGCAAAATTCGGGCATACAAAACCTGGGCATCAACGTGCACTACCAAAGCATTAGCCGGGGCGTGCTGGATACCCGCGACCTGATCTATTTCCTGAGCTTTATCGCCTTGTTTTTGGCGTTAACTAAAACCGTGATAGGAGGGCGCAAATGGTAAGCAGCCGCAAACGTACCGACCTGTTGCAACTGCTGGCGTTGCTCATCATTATTTTGGTGGTGAATATCTTTTTTTCGGGCAGGGTATTTACCCGGCTTGATTTTACCAAAGAGAAGCGCTACACCCTTTCGGCCGTGAGCCGTAACCTGATGGATAGTTTGAGCCGGCCGGTAAATATTACAGTATACCTGCAGGGTAACGACCTCCCGCCGGCCTTCCGCCGTTTGCAAACCGCTACGCGTGATATGCTGACCGATATGCAGGCTTACTCGTACCAGCATATCCATTTTGAATTTGTCGACCCGTTGGGCGGACTGACCGAACAGCAGCAAAACGATACACTGAAAGCCTTACAGGCCAAAGGGTTGGATGTTACCGCGCTGAGCGTAAAAACCGATAACGGCCTTACTCAAAAAACCATCGTGCCAGCGGCCATGGTGAGTTGCGACGGTAAGGAAATACCAGTAAAACTGCTGCAAACGCGCATTGGGCTGAGCGACGAGGAGCAACTGAACAACTCGATACAAAACCTGGAATATGCTTTTGCATCGGCAGTGAAAAGGGCGGCAAGTACGGGCAAGCAGTCCATTGGTTTTACCGAAGGCCATAACGAATTGAGCGACCGGCAATTGAACGATGCCATCAAATCGCTTTCGGATGGCTTTGTGGTTGGGCGTGTGAACCTCAAAACCATTCCTTTTTCGAGTATGGCTGCTATCAGTATGCTGGTGATTCCTAAGCCGGATAAGCCTTTTACCGAACTCGAAAAATTTAAAATAGACCAATACCTGATGCGCGGCGGCCGCGTGCTGTGGACCATCGACCAGGTGAGCGCCGAGTTGGATAGCCTGCGCGGCAAAGGCGGCGAACAACTCGCCTTTAACAAGCAGCTTAATTTGGATGATCAGTTGTTTCGATACGGTATCCGCATCAATTACGACCTGATAGCCGACATGAGCTGCGCGCAGATACCGCTAAGTACCGGCAATATGGGCGGGCAAAGCCAGTACCAGATGGTGCCCTGGCTGTTTTACCCGATATTTATACCGAAGGCGAAACATCCCATCGTGAAAAATCTGGATGGTATACGTACCGAATTTGTAAGCACGATAGATACGCTGCCGATCAAAAACGTAAAGAAAACGGTGCTGTTGCAATCTACGCCGTATAACCGCAAGCTAAGCACACCGCACATATTGTCGCTGCAGATGGTGGAGGAAGTGCCTGATCCAAAAACCTTCCGCAGCGAGCCTAAAACGGTTGGTGTTTTGCTGGAAGGTAGTTTTTCGTCCGATTTTAAGAATCGACCTGTGCCAGATAGTTTGAAGGAGCATGTGGATATCATCACCCAAAGTAAACCCACCAAAATGATTGTGATAAGCGATGGAGATGTATTTAAGAACCAGGTGGCGAGCGACGGATTCCCGTACCCTATGGATGTGGACAAATACAACCCCGGCAACCGTTACGGCAACAAAAACCTGTTATTGAATATAGCCGACTACATGACCGATGATTCGGGTCTGATTGCTTTAAGGAACAAGGAAATACAATTGCGATTATTGAATAAGGCGCGTATCCGCAGCGAAAAACTGTACTGGCAGCTAATAAATAATGTGATTCCGGTTGCTTTAGTGTTAATTTTTGCTATTTTTCAACATTATATGCGCAAACGAAAGTATGCGCGCTAAATTTTATATTTTTGATAGATAATTACTGAAAGAGTATATGAGATTTATTGTTTCCACTTCAACGTTGCTTAAGCAGTTACAGGCAGTTAGCGGGGCGCTAAGCAGCAGTACGGTTTTACCTATACTGGAGAACTTTTTGTTCGAGATAAAGGACGCGACCCTGACCATTTCAGCTACGGACCTGCAAACCAGTATGACCACCTCTTTACCTGTTGAAGCGAAAGAGAACGGACGTGTGGCCATCCCGTCGCGCATTTTGCTGGATACTTTAAAATCGCTGCCTGAGCAGCCTATCGCTTTTTCGGTTGATGATAAAACTTTCAGCATCGAGATCAATGCGGGCGACGGTAAGTACAAACTGAGCGGCGAAAACGGCGACGATTTCCCGAAAATTCCGGTTGTAGAGAATGCTTCATCAGTAAACCTGCCTGCCTCGGTTTTAGCCGAAGCCATCAACAAAACCATATTCGCGGTTAGTAACGACGAACTGCGCCCGGCCATGACCGGCGTTTTTTGCCAGCTAACCACCACATCGCTAACCTTTGTAGCTACCGACGCGCATAAGTTGGTGCGTTACCGCCGTAAAGATGCCAAAGCTGCAGGTACAACATCGTTCATCCTGCCTAAAAAGGCTTTGAACCTGTTGAAATCATCTTTACCAAGCAGCGATGTAAACGTTGCAGTTGAGTACAATACCACCAGCGCTTTCTTCAAATTTGAAAACATCAACCTGGTTTGCCGTTTGATTGACGAGCGTTACCCGGATTACGAAGCAGTTATCCCTCAAAGTAACCCCAATAAATTATTGATCGATCGCCAAGCTTTCCTGGGTTCACTGAGCCGTGTGGCTATCTACGCTAATAAAACCACCCACCAGGTAAGGTTGAAGATCAACGGAAGCGAGCTGAACATCTCTTCCGAAGATATCGATTTTGCCAACGAAGCACACGAACGTTTAAGCTGCCAGTATGAAGGTGAAGATATGGAGATCGGCTTCAATGCCCGTTTCCTGATCGAGATGCTGAAAAACCTGAGCTGCGAAGAAGTATCATTGGAAATGTCGACCCCGAACCGCGCAGGTTTGTTGTTACCACAAGGCGGCGATGAGAACGAAGACGTGCTGATGCTGGTAATGCCGGTGATGTTGAATAGCTACGCGTAAGCGAGAGGCTTTCCTAAAGCAAGTTTGTCATTTAGAAACGGAGGGTACGAGAGAGACCTATCTCTTGAGCGGTATTGCCCTGAATTGAATGAGCGAAAAAATCTTCTGTACGGCGATAAACAATATGTAAATTCTTTAGGAAAAGACATCAATAATATTGTGTTTTGGGCGTTGCCTACGGCCCGGGCTATTCGTTACAAGTCCTCGCTCACTGATAGAAGTTCGCTCCGGGCTTTTCACTACTATCCCTAACGCAACTTACGTTAACGATGTTTACTTTTTTGCCAAACCTTGTTTACCAAACTTCAGCAGTTCGTCAGCCTTGATGTACCCAACCGAGCCTAATACCGGTTTGCCCTGTGGGTTGAAGATGATAAGGGTGGGATAGGCTTCCAAGCGCCATTGCTGTGCCAGTTGCAGGCCCATGCCCTTTTCCATGTCGATGGAAATATTTACAAAGTTTTGGTTGAAAAAAGCGGCCACTTTAGCATCCTTAAAGGTGGTGGCACGCAGCATTTTACAAGGGCCGCACCAGGTGGCGTATGCATCCACAAAAATATATTTATGTTGTGCCGCGGCCTGTTTCAAAGCTTCGTTCCAGGAGTCTTCTATAAAATGGATCTCAGTTGCGTGCTTTTTGGCCAATGGTTTATCCTCACTTATACCTGCAAAAGGGAGTAGTAAACATATAGCGATATATAGCGCAATGCGGAGGCCGTTAACTTTTTTCATAATACTAAGATAGCGAAATATTGGTTTTTCTAAATCCCCCGGATGGGGGGAGATAAAAATGCCTCCCTTTTAGATAGAAGGAGGGAGGCATTTCTTTATTTATTGCTGCGGCGGTTTCTGATCTTCAGTTCGCGTTGGGCGTTGCCTTTGTTGCTGCTGCTGGCGCTGCTGCTCTTGCTGTTGACGTTGCTGTTCGGCTTGTTGGCGGGCCTGTTGTTGTTGAGCCTGCTGCTGTTGCTGACGCTGCTGCTCCATTTGCTGCTGACGTTGTTGTTGCTGAGCCTGCTGCTGCTGCTGACGCTGCTGCTCCATCTGTTGCTGACGGGCTTGTTGTTCAGCCTGCTGCTGTTGCTGCTGGCGTTGTTGCTCCATCTGTTGCTGGTCAGGTTGTTGTTGCGGCGGACGTTGACGTTGCTGTCTTTGTTGTTCACGTTGCTGCCTTTGCTGCTCCATTTGCTGCTGGCGCTGCTGATCGTTTTGCTGTTGCGGTGTTACAGTGGGTTGATTTTGTGGTTGCTGTTGGGGCGGTTGCTGACGTTGCTGTCTTTGCTGTTCACGTTGCTGCCTTTGCTGCTCCATTTGTTGCTGGCGCTGCTGATCGTTTTGCTGTTGCGGCGTTACAGCGGGTTGGTTCTGCGGCGGCTGCTGTCGTTGTTGCCTTTGCTGTTCACGTTGCTGGCGTTGCTGCTCCATTTGTTGCTGACGCTGTTGATCGTTTTGCTGTTGCGGCGTTACAGCGGGTTGGTTCTGCGGCGGCTGCTGTCGTTGTTGCCTTTGCTGTTCACGTTGCTGGCGTTGCTGCTCCATTTGTTGCTGACGCTGTTGATCATTTTGTTGCTGAGGCGTTACAGCGGGTTGATTTTGGGGTTGCTGCTGTGTAGAAGCATTGGTAGGGTTACCACGGTCAAAACGGCCACGGCCCGGTCGGTTATTATTGTTCTGCGGGTTGTTGGTAGCAGGGTTTGGCGTAACCGGGTTATTATTGGGGACATTACCGGGCCTGTTTTGACTGCCTGGGTTAGGATTGTTATTACCAGGGTTCGACCTGTTCATCCTCGGGTTCTCGCGGTTAACACGTACAATGTTGCTTTGTTGCAATTGTGGCTGCGGGTTACGCGCCGCCTGTGCCAGCATGGCCGCATTGTTACGGTTGATGGTAGCGCCAACGTTACGGTCGCGGTGGGCGATGCCGGCATTAGGATTGGCATTTTTATAGGCCACAGCATTTACCACAGTGGCTGGGCGGGGCCTGTCGTTACCGGTAGAGCGTACAACCGTTGGCCTATACATATTGATGGTGTTGTTACGGATTACCGGGCGACGATCATTACCGTTGTTGATATTATATACACGTACCGGCACTCGTGAGTAACGGCGAATCTCATCCGGACGAGGTCCGCTTACATACCTTACATTGTTATTAACGTAAACATTATTGATAATAGTAGTTTGATGGATAATGTTCACCACCCTTGGGCGTGGTACGTAATAGTTGGCAATATACGGGCTGCATATATAAGCCTGTGGCGCGCAGATCCAGTAATCATCAGGTATAGTATAACCACTACCGAATGATATGCTGATGCTTATCCGCGGGCCAAGTGGCGCCCAGGCGTAGTAACCGCCGCCGCGGCGCCAGTTAACCCAGGCTGGTCCCCATTCGTAACCGGGTATCCATTCCCAGCCGTAATAATCGTCATACCGCCAGCGGCCGTAGTGAAATGTGGCCCATCCCCATGGGTAATCGCTCACCCAGGTATTGCCATAAGGGGTTAAAACCCAGTGACCGCTGGTTGCATAGGGCCTGAAGCCTTCGTCGGCATCTGGTACCCAAACGTCGCCGTAATCAGGGTCGTACACCCAGGTACCGTAAGGTTGTAATTCGTCGTAAAAATCCTGGTATGATACGCTGTAACCAGGCTGGGCCTTGGTTTGTGCAGGATGTATCATCAGCAGGGCAAATACCAGGCCCAGCAGGGCGGGTATTTTATTTATAATCGGTTTCATATCAAACAATTTTGGTTATGATGTTTTTAGGTTTTGACTATGTAGATTGGTTAACGTTTATACATTCAGAATGTTTATCGTAAAAATTACATTAAAACAATATTAATATTTTGTTTCTTTAAATAATGTGCAAAACAAAATATGCTGCAAAATTTGTAGGTTACATTTAAATTTGCATAAATTGTACCTTTACATCTAAATAAAAGTTATGAGTACAGTAAACATTCCACGTCTTGATCTTAACGATTGGGTTAAGGGTTCGGCCGAGCAACGTAAGAATTTTTCAGACGACTTGGGCAAAGCATTTAACGAAACCGGCTTTGTTACCATCACTAATCACGGACTAAGCAAAGACGAAATTAACGAATTGTACAAGCAGGTGAAAACACTGTTTGCACTGCCCGAAGAAGTTAAAGTAAAATACGAGATACCTGAACTGGCAGGGCAGCGTGGTTATACCAGCAAAGGTAAAGAAACTGCAAAAGGCTTTAAAGTGCCCGATCTGAAAGAGTTTTGGCAGATAGGCCAAACCGTTACCGATGGCGACCCGGTTAAAAACGAATATCCTGAAAACGTACAGGTAAAAGAACTACCGGATTTTTATCCTATTACTTCCGAAATCTATAAAAAGTTGGAAGCGTCGGGTTCTCAAATCTTAAAAGCTATCGCGGTTTACCTGAATCTGCCCGAAAATTATTTCGATGATAAGATCCACAACGGTAATTCGATATTGCGCGCGTTGCATTATTTCCCGATACTGGATCCTGACTCATTACCACCGGATGCGGTAAGGGCTGGCGCGCACGAGGATATCAATCTGATCACCCTGTTGATTGGCGCCAGCGCTGATGGTTTGGAAGTACTGACCCGCGACGGATCATGGTATGCCGTGAAAGCAGAAGGCGAAGATATCGTGGTTAACGTAGGCGATATGCTACAGCGATTGACCAATGGCAAGCTCAAATCCACAACCCACCGCGTAGTTAACCCGCCGCGCGAACTGATGGGCTTTTCGCGTTATTCGGTACCATTCTTCCTGCACCCGCGTTCGGAAATGGATCTGACAAGTTTACCGTCAACCATCGATGCCGAGCATCCGAAAATGTTCAGCGACATTACCGCTGGCGAATACCTGGACGAGCGCTTACGCGAGATCGGCCTGAAAAAGTAATTCTATTCTAAAAGTCCCGTTATTTAAACGGGCAAATTGGCGACGGCACAAGGAGGAGCATCCGGCTCCTCCCGACACCTTCCCGATAGCAAAGGTAGCCCCGGGCCTGTTTTATAGTCATCGAAAAATAGTACCGTGATCAAACAATATGCTTGCTGATCGCTTTTATCAGAAAAAATACAGATATGAACGCCGACCATTACAATTATGCTACCGTTGCGCAGGCTTTAGCTGATTTAAAAGCACGCGGGTATATTGATGAATTTGATTATAAAGATGATTACCTGTTTAGCGACAGCCACGGCGTACGTTTTAATCCGCTCGAACTAAAGATAACCGAGGTTTACCGTTTTGAAGGAGCCAGCGATCCGGAAGATAGTTCGGTGGTTTACGCTATCGAAAGCGCTTCGGGGGCGAAAGGAGTAATTATCGATGCTTACGGCATGTATGCCGACGAAAAGAAGACCGCCTTTATCAGCAGCCTTAAAATGGCATCAGAATAATTTTTCGATCAGCTGATCAGCGCTGATCCCTTCGGCTTCGGCCTGGTAACTGCGCACGATGCGATGACGCAGGATCGGTTTGGCAACAGCCTGTACATCCTCAATATCCGGTGAGTATTTGCCCGATATTACCGCGTGGCATTTGGCCCCCAATACTAAAAACTGCGATGCCCTTGGCCCTGCGCCCCAGCTTAACAAGCGGTTTACATCAGCGGTAGCCATTTCGGTATGCGGGCGTGTTTTAGCAGCCAGTTTAACGGCATATTCCAACACGTTGTCGGTAACAGGTATGCTGCGTACCAATTGTTGAAAGTAAATGATCTGTTTGGCATCGAGCACCTTTTTTACATCGCTCACTTTAGCACCGGTAGTGTTTTTTACCACTTGTATCTCTTCAGCCAGGCTTGGGTAATGCAGGGTTACATTAAACATAAACCTGTCCAGTTGCGCTTCGGGTAATGGATAAGTGCCTTCCTGCTCGATAGGGTTTTGGGTAGCCAACACAAAAAACGGTTGCTCCAGGTGATGAGTAACGCCTGCCGCGGTAACCGATTTTTCCTGCATAGCCTCCAACAATGCGGCTTGCGTTTTTGGCGGAGTACGGTTTATTTCATCGGCCAAAATAATATTGGCAAACACCGGGCCTTTGATGAATTTAAAGTGCCTGTCCTCGCCCAATATCTCCGAGCCGATGATATCCGAAGGCATGAGGTCGGGGGTAAATTGTATGCGGTTAAAATCAAGATCGAGCACCTTGGCCACGGTTTGCACCAGTAAGGTTTTAGCCAAGCCCGGTACACCAACTAACAGACAGTGCCCATTGCTGAAAATAGATATCAATACCGATTTAACAACATCGTCTTGCCCGATAATTACTTTGCCAATTTCGGCACGTATCTCCTGGTAAGCTGCCTTTAAGGCGTCTGCTGCTTCAACGTCGTTTTGGTATTGCATAGGTTTATTTTATTTTGCCGCAGGGGCGCTGGCGGTAACTGTCCAGGTTTTTAGCTGGGGGCAGGTTTGAAACTCCGGATCGATGCGCACATAGGTATCTTTCCTTCTTTTTTCAAACCACTCGCTCACCACACGGTTCACTTTATCCTGGTAAGCCAGTTCCTTTAGTTTCGGGAAATCCTGGGTAAGGTTAGCTTTATGGGCATCGGTTTTAGAGCGCAGGTATAATATCTTGTAATCTTTGGTGCCATTTTGCGCGGTAAAGAATGCAGGTTTTGATATTTCGCCAACTTTTAAAGTGTCAACGATCAGCGCCATTTGCGGATCCAGTTTATCAGTAGGAATATAGGTCGAACGACTTTGTACGTTCTCGGTGTTCAGCATCATGCCACCATTATATTTGGTGTCTTTATCATCGCTGTAAAAACCGGCCGCGGCTGAGAAATCGATCTTTTTATTGTGGATCAACAGGTCGTAAATACTGTCGGCCTTAGCTTTGGCACGGTCGATGCTGGCTTGAGTCAAATCAGGGCGGATCAGTATATGGCGTACGTGTACCTGTTCGCCACGGCGCTCAATCACCTGTAAAAAGTGGAAGCCAAAGTCGGTTTCAAAAACCGGCGATATCTCACCCGCCTTAAGCTTAAAGGCCATAGCGGCAAACTCTTTCACATAGCCCGAACGGTCGGCGAAGCCCAAATCGCCACCATCAGGCGCCGAACCGGGATCCTGCGAATATAAACGGGCCAGGTTACCAAAATCCTCACCTTTTTTAACACGGGCAAGCAGGTCTTCGGCTTTGGCGCGATAAGCTTGTTTTTCTTCGTTAGTTAGTTTCGGTACAAAAGATATCTCGCCGATTTCAACCTCTTTGTTGTACGATGGCAAGCTGTCTTTCGGTATTGATTCGTAATAACGTTTAATATCGTACGGGGTAACGTTTACTTTTTCGGTGATCTTCTGGCGCATTTTTTCAGCAATCATCTGCTCCTTTTGTTCTGGGCGAATTTCATCCTTATACTGGATGACCGAACGACCCAAAAACTGCTCCAAGCGATCCTGCCCACCGGCACGTTGAATCATGGCGCGCATACGGCGGTCAACCTCGTTGTCTACATCGTCATCGGTTACTGTAACGCTATCGATAACAGCCTGTTGCGCCAGTAGTTTCTGGGTAAGTAATTGCTGTAATACATAGCATTTTATGGCCGGGTTAGGCGCATTGCCCTGTGCCAGATAGCTCGCGTATTGGCTTTCAATATCCGATTGTAAAATAATACCGCTGCCAACTACGGCAGCTATCTTATCGATGGTTTTATTTTGAGCTTTAACTAATGTTAAGGTGGTGAATAAAATTAAAAGGGTTAACCCAAACTTTCTCATGTATCTCTTACTTATAAATTATCACTCACCAGTTTAGAAACTAATGAGGCTCCGAATTTCGGAAAATTAATTGAGTTTGATTGTAAAATTATCTTCTCAATACAAACCATTTAGCTTACGCACTGCGAATATGCTGATTAAGGTATGAACAAATTGCCTATTTTTGGTTAAAATTTGTTAAATGATCATCGAAAACCCGGCAGCCCTGCCGTTTATTTTAAACGAACAGATATACCTGAGTAAAAGCGATATAGGCAACCTCGAGGCACCATCACCAGTTGCTGCCATAGTTGACGGACCACCTGTAGCCGAAATTCCGGTAATTGATGCTCAGCCTGAAGTAGCCCAGGTTCTCGTGGTTGAATCTGCCCAGGCGGTTATCGAAACATCCGTTGTTTCCGAACCCGAACCTTCAATACAAACGCCTGTTACCAGCTTTAATTATTCAGGTAAGAACGGCAAGGCTTTTTTAATAGTTTGTCATTATCCGGGCTTGGAGGGGATGGACGAAAAGCACCTTGCTGCTTTAACCAACACCCTGCAACGCAAACAATTAAGTTTAGACGATGTGGCGATCATTAACCTGGCACAACACGCAGGTGCGACAGCCAAACAGTTGCATGCGTTTTTCAAGCCGACCAAACTGCTGATTTTGGGTAAGCAAGGTATTTTACCGGGTTGGGATACTTTGGTATTTAACCAGCTATTGGAGAAAAACGGTTTTAAAGCACTGCTTACCGATAGCTTTGCCGATATGATGGCCGACAGGGAAAAAGCCAAAGCCTTTTGGGAGCAGATGAAACAACTATAACATGGCGCAGCAACTAGTTTTTGTTACCAACAACGCCCATAAAATTGAAGAAGTCGCTGCCAAAATAGGCAGCAGCTTTGATATTTTAGGTTTAGCCGGCATTGGTTTCACCGATGATATTGAGGAAACCGGCACCACTTTTCACGCCAATGCGTCCATCAAAAGCCAAACCATTTACCAAAAATATAAGCTCAATTGTTTTGGCGATGACAGCGGGCTGGAAGTTGCCGCTTTGAATAATGAACCGGGTGTTTATTCGGCCCGTTATGCCGGCGAACATGGCGATCACGACGCCAACATCGACAAAGTGCTCCGAAATCTGGAAGGCAAAACCGATCGCCGTGCAAGGTTTATTACGGTAATCTCGTTAATATTTGAGGGCCAAGAGCATTTTTTTGAAGGTACCGTAGCAGGCACCATCCGGCGCGAACGCTCTGGCGCAAAAGGGTTTGGTTACGATCCGATCTTTCAGCCAGATGGATATGATATAACTTTTGCTGAGATGAATTTAGAAGAGAAGAACAACATCAGCCATCGGGCGAAGGCTTTGGAAAAAATGGCGGAGTTTTTAACTACTCGCGCTCGTCTGTGACGAGGGTGTACATGTAAAGGCGTTTACAAACGCCTCTATAACGATGCAATCGCTTACCCATATTAAACGCTCGTTATAAACGAGCGCAATTATCAAAACTTTAATAGCTCATCTCATCCAAACTCACCTTACCCTTAAAGGTGATAAACACAAAGGTTGTATAAGCTACTACCAGCGGCACACCTATAGCAGCTACCACTAGCATAATACCTAATGTTTTTTGCGAGGAGCAGGCATTGTAAACATTCAGGTTATTGGCTGCCGACTGGGTCGAGATCAGCATATTGGGGTAAAGCTCGATAGCCACCATCACCATTAATAAGCTAATGGTTACAGCTGACGAAATAAACGCGTACAAGTATTTACGTTTGGTGATCTGCCGGGTAATGTTAGCCACGGCCAAAACCATCATCACCGGGATAATAAATAGTTCGGGGAAACGGCGGATAACCGTAGCCATATTGGGCAAATACAACAAAGTGTAAAATGAGGTAAGCAATATCATCATCACAAAAAATATTGTAGCGTTTTTAACGATGATAGTGAGCTTTACATACAAGCGGTTCTCGGTTTTCATTACCAGGTAAATGGCGCCGTGCATCATCAGCAACGCTACCGTGGTAACACCGGTAAGCATCGAGTACGGGTTAATGAAATCCATAATACTGCCCCGGAAAACATGCTCATGATCCAGGTTGATGCCCTGTGTTACGTTACCCAAAATAACGCCTAGCAAAAACGCGATCAGCGTACTCGAGGCACAATAGCTAAAGTCCCACATGCGGCGCCACCAGAGCATGGTCTCTTTGCTCCTGAACTCGATAGAAATGGCCCTGAAAACTATCCCCATCAAAAACAGCATGAACGGGGCATAAAAGGCCGAGAGCAGCGAGGCATACACCTCCGGGAAACCCGCGAACAGCGCCCCGCCGCCAATCACAATCCAAACCTCATTACCATCCCATACCGGGCCAATGGCGTTTAAAACAATGCGGCGGCTTTCCTCTTTCACAAAAAACAGGTGGACAATGCCCGCACCCAGGTCAAATCCATCCAGTATAATGTAGCCGGTAAACACCGCGCCTATCAATAAAAACCACCAGGTGGGATAATCAATGCCTAAAAATGTTGCCATAAATATATTTTAACATTAGCGATGGGTTTGAAACCCATCGCTATACTAACGAATCTGCCATTTCAATATGCCGCGGACTGTGATCCAGGTTCTCCTCATCAAACGGACCGTGTTTTATTTTTTTGTTTAGCAGGTAGATGAACAGCACAAACAACACCAGGTACACCCAGGTGAACAATATCAGCGAGAATATAATATGCCCCGCAGTTACAGCCTGTGATAATGCCTTTGATGTGCGCAACAGCCCGTAAACCACCCAGGGTTGCCGCCCAACTTCGGCGCTGTACCAGCCTACCTGATTGGCTATCTGCGGTAACAATACCGAGAAGGAGAAGATCACCATCAGCCAATGTTTACTAAATAATTTGCCGCGTCACCACAAAAAGCAGGCATAAAGCGTAATCGCTATCAAAAACATCCCGATTGCGATCATGAGGTGATAGGTCTGGAAAACAAAGTTTACCGCCGCGGGCCTGTCCCCGGGTTTAAAGTTATTAAGCCCCGGTACCGGTGCGGTAAAGTCGCCATGAGTTAAAAAACTTAATCCGCCTGGGATGTGCGGGCCGTGCGTTTCGTTCTTTTTTTGATCTACGTAACCGAACAAGTATAGGTCGCCGGGTTTCGAGCCGTCGTAATGTCCTTCTAAGGCGGCCAATTTTGCAGGCTGATACTTAGCCACCACATCTGCCGATTTATGCCCTACATACAATTGCGCTAAAGCAGACACGGTAGCCACTACCAGTGCTATTTTGAAAGCCGCTTGTGCAAACTCGGTATAACGTTTACGGCGCAGGTAATACGCACTGATGCTCAATACCAAAAACGCGCCCGAAAGAAACGAACCCAACCAAACATGCGTTAAACGCTCAACTGACGAAGGATTAAAAACCATCGCCCAAAAATCCGTGATCTGCGCACGGGCGTGCATCCCTTCGCCAACGATATGATAACCGGCCGGCGTTTGCTGCCACGAGTTGGCCACCACGATCCATACTGCCGAAAACATACTGCCCAGCGTAACCATCACGGTAGCAAAAAAGTGCACCGATGACCGTACCTTATTCCAGCCAAACAGTAGCACCCCTAAAAATCCTGATTCTAAAGCAAAGGCGAAGATACCTTCGGCGGCTAGCGCGCTGCCGAAAACGTCGCCTACGTATTTGGAGTATACCGCCCAGTTGGTGCCAAACTCAAACTCCATTACAATGCCGGTAGCCACGCCAATGCCGAATATCAATGCAAAAATGCGGATGAAGAACCGTGTCATCTGCTCGTACAGTTTTTTACCGGTTTTTAGATACAGACCTTCCATCACACACATTACCAGCCCAAGCCCGATGCTTAACGGCGGGTAGATATAATGGAACCCAATGGTAAAGGCAAACTGTATGCGTGCTAAAATTTCGACATCCATAAGCGATTCATTTTTTAACAGGTACAAGGCAAATATCGGCAATGCCAAGCCCCAAATGCTGTTAATACAACACTTATTCGCAATTTAGAAAAAATATGAATTGTAACCGGTATGTTACTGTTTGAAAAATAATCAGTATAGTTCGGAAATAAATATTTTTAGCGATAATGGATTGGATTATAAGTGAGAGTGAGAAAATACAATTTCATACTTACCTGGATGAGATAATTGTTCCTATTCGTGATGATGTCAGAGGTTTTAATTGGATAATTGCCGACGTTGAGTTTGCTAGTTGGAACGAAGGTCTTTCTGTTAATATGGATGAGGCGTATTTTATTCTTTCATCTGCAGAATTTGATAAATTACTTGATGCCAACGTGCAATTTTGGTGGGGCGTGATATTGGGTGTGCCCGAAGAATTTGATATTGTTTTGGATGAAACGAAACTGCCTTTTGCAGAAGGCAATGGAATAATCTGGAGAAATGGTAATATACAATACCCGGATGCTGAAATCGAGATTGTTTGTGTTGACAGTGGTTATACTATCGTAAAATTCAAGAACGAGCTACCATCAAAAAAATTCCACGACTACTTTCCTGAAGCCGTGGAACTGGAAATTTTTAAATGAATTTATTCTTAGGGCGTTGCCTCCGGCCGGGCCATCCGCTCATACTGCACAGGCCTTAGCTACATGGCCTGTATCCGCTTCTGTCCCTAACGCGGTGCTCTTTCCAGTTGCAGTCGGTGTCTCCACTGACTGCTTCTCGATCCCTAACTGGCGCAAGTATGTCGGGTTGGAATAAGGGCAAAGGCTACTTGTGCCTCAAGTTCTATCAAATAAAATCTTCCCGCATTGGTGCAAAAGCGTCAACCAGCATGCCGGGTTCTAAACAAATCACACCATGCATTACATTTGGTGGTACATAGTAACCGTCGCCGTCTTTAATTATGCGGGTTTCATCGCCAATGGTCATCTCGAAAGCGCCGCCGCGCACGTAGGTAACCTGGCTGTGCGGGTGCTTGTGCATGGTGCCTATGGCGCCTTTTTCAAACTTGGCTTTCACCAGCATAATCTTATCGTCGTAGCCAAATATCTGGCGTTGGATGCCGTTATTCTGGTCTTCCCATTCAATTTCGTTTTCGAACTGGAAAATGTCGCTCGCAGGTTTGCTCATGGCTTTTTTATTTTTGATGTATCGGTTTTAGGTATGTTCAATTTTATTGGTAAGGCTTTCTTTACTGTATCAACCCTCGTTTTCAGCGAATCTGTCTTAACCGGATTGATGGTTGTCGGCTTTGTTAAGTTCGCCGGTTTGGCTGCCGGCTTTTTATCCGGTGCGCCTTTTTTATTGCCTGTCTTTTTATCTTCCTTAACAACCGGCGGCGGGTTGATCACCGCTTCTTTGGATACAGGTCTGTCCTTCGGCTTCCATAAAAAGCCCTTCAATATCTTATCATCCTCTTTCAGTTTTCCTAAAGGCGTATCCTTGTGCGTCACATCATTGTACCAGGTAATTACCTCGCCTTTGCCGGTAAAGTTTACCCGTATGCGGCTGGCCACACTGCGGTGTACCTGCTGTATTTTTACGCTGTCGCGATCATAATACAGCGTTTGCGCGTTGCCGTCCACAAATACCACGTTTATTTTATTGTTCTTGAAAAAGCCCCGCATTTTACGGCCAGCAATCTGGTTAAAATGCGTCGAATCCTTTTTCTCGATATTCACAATAAACGCCGACGGGAACATCTCGATATTATCCACCTTTTTGTTCCTCATTTGCAGGTGCACCGTATCACCGGATAACTGCGACCCGTTCGACCAGATCATCGGGTTTACATACATTCGCGCTACCGAGTCGGCATAACTGAAAAATATCGAGTCGGCAACGGCCTGTAGGTCCGATTTAAAAATTTTGGCATGATGCGCCGCTACCAATATCCTGATGCGCGCGGTATCGCTCAGGTTTACCTTGCGGGTGATATATACCGAATCGGCCAGGTGCGCGGCTTCGGCGGCTGCCCGTTGTTTCGCTAATCTTTTGGTTCTCGCTTTTTGCACGCTGTCGGCAGTGGCACTTTTAGGGAAAAAGTCCGGATGCAGAAAATCCTTATTGTTAAAATTATGCGGGGGCAATATGTCCAGGTGTTTAGGTGGTTTGGTGTATACCATCGATACTGTGGCTTTCTGGGTACTGTCCTTCATGCCTGCCAGTTTCCGGCTTTCCTGTATGTATTTCAGCTCCTGATAGGTGATGATCTGTGTCTCAATTGTATCGCCCGAAATATAGATCGAGTCGCGTTTAACCTTTGATGAGTCGTTTTTTAATAGTTTTGTCGTTCGCAGATCAAGCTGTTTCACTTCTGTGTTCACAGCTTTCGCTATCAACCCTTTTTTTGTGTTTTTATTAGGTTTAGATGATTGAGGCTTAACTACTGACAAGTTCTTCGTTATCGCTGCCGAATCAGCTCTTACCTGCGGTTTAAGTTTGGCCAAAGTAGTATCGCTTTTTATTGGCATGGTATGCGGTACGGTTTTATCTGCGTTGGCAGCCAGCGTTTTGTTTTTGCTGGTATCTTTCTTTACCGAATCCTCGGCTATTAAAACCACGTAAGGGTGTATGGTCATCACCATACGTTCATCCTCTTTTGTATATACGCCTAACCCGCCTTTAATAACCACTTTTTGTTCCTTATCGGTAAACACCACGTGTTTTGAAGCCCGACCGTAGCCTTTCAGGCGGTCGTAAAATAAGCTATCACCGGTAAGCGTTTTGGTGCCCTTTTTATACAGATTTTTTTTACCGAAAAATGCCTGCTCGGTTTGGGTATTGTAAGTTCCGTTTTCGGTATACAGGGTATCCTTATCCTTGCCGTAAATATTCGTCGGCCCGTAAAAGTAAGCGATGCGTGTCCCTGAGTTATATCGCAGTGTATCGTTTTTAATGATGGCATCAGGGGTGGTGAGCACCACATCGTACCTGAAATAAGCATCACGCGTAAACGCGAAGTAGTAGCCGTTTTTGCTGGTCAGCGTATTATCCTTGTTCACCAGTTTGCCGCCACCGGTATAGGTGCCATAGCGTGTGCCGGTATTGTAAGTTAAAAAGTTGGTGGTAAGCGTGGCATCCTTATCAACCATTTTTACATTATCGGTAAGGATAGCCATTTTGGTGTTGCCGTTGTAGTTTAGCTTGTCGGCAAATATATGCAGGGTGTCGCCCTGGGTAATCACTACATGTCCAAACGCGTCGAAAGCATTATCGGCCTGGTAAAAGTAAGCGCTGTCCGACCGCAGGGTCGAATAGTCCTGCTGGAACACGGCGTCGTACACTTTGGTAACATCTTTACCGTTCAGCACCATTTTGTGCATGCTTTTTGATTGTACCAACCTGATGAAGGTTGGCTTTGCACTCTGGCCCGCCGGTTTACGTTGGGCAAAAGCCACGCAGGCCATCAGCACAAGTATCAAACTAAACAGGTATTTATTCACGGGTGCAAAATTAGTTTTTTGGTTGGGGTAATTAAATTAAATAATTTTACCAAATGTTGCCTGTACAGCGCCTGCAAAATTTTATTACTCAACATCAGCTTTTTACCCCAAAAAGCAGGTTGTTGGTTGCAGTAAGCGGTGGCCGCGATTCGGTTTTGCTGGCACATTTGCTTAAACAGGCCGGTTTTGATCTGGGTATTGCGCATTGTAATTTCCAGTTACGGGGGCCGGAGTCTGTCGCCGAGCAGGAATTTACCACCGCCCTGGCTAAAAACCTCGAGGCTCCGTTTTACACCACCAATTTTGATACCGCAAATTATGCCGCGCAGCAAGGCATCTCGGTACAGATGGCCGCCCGCGATTTGCGTTACCAATGGTTTGAGGAGATACGCCGCAGTTTTAACTACGATTATATCGCCGTTGCGCACCATCAAAACGATTCCGTTGAAACAATATTGCTCAACTTAACACGTGGTACAGGTATTGCCGGCATGCACGGTATTTTGCCTAAAAATGGCTTTCTTGTCAGGCCGATGTTGTTTTTAAGCCGCGATGAGGTTGATGAGATCGTCGAAGCCGAAAACCTGGCCTATATGGAAGACGGTTCGAACGCCTCGGTGAAATATGCCCGCAATAAGCTGCGCCACCAGGTAATACCGGTGCTTAAAGAGCTCAACCCCAAACTGGAGCAAACCTTCGAAAGCAATATGCAACGTTTCCGTGAGTTGGAAGAGCTATTAAAGCTGCAAACCCAAAAACTGCGCGATGAACTTTTTATTGAGTACGCAGGTGATATTCAATTATCTATACAGGCCGTAAAACAATTGCACCCGCAAAGGCTATTGCTGTACGAGTTATTGAGCGAATATGGTTTTGGCGAAACGGTGATCGATGATGTGATCGCTTCGCTGGATAAGCATGCGGGCCGGACCTTCGAATCGCCGGATCATTTGCTAGTGCTGGATAGAGATAAGCTGATACTTACGAAACGCAGAAGCGAAAGAACCATGAGTGCTTTTATTGAGCCCGGCGCCCGCGAAATCACTTATGGCGAATATAAACTTACCTTGCTGCACGATGATTCACCACTGATTGTGCGCGATAACCCGATGGCAGCTTCTGTAGATGCGGATACTTTGATCTATCCTTTAACGCTGCGCCGTTGGGAAGGAGGCGACTATTTTTACCCGCTGGGGATGAAGGGGCGCAAAAAGCTGAGTGATTTTTTTGTGAACGAAAAGGTGCCTGTACACGTAAAAGATACTGTGCCTGTACTGGTTAACGGAAACGGCGAAGTAATATGGATTGGCGGTTACCGTGCCGATGATCGGTATAAAGTAACTGCACACACCAAAAAAGTTATTATCTTCGAACTGTACAAGCTAAATTTATGAGCGATAAACCCATTTTTATTGAAAAGCAGTACCTGGGCCGCGAGTGGATACCCATTAGCATACGCCTGGTGATGGCTATTTTTTGCTTCGTGATCTACTTTTTTACCGGCAGTCGCGAAAGCAATACCGATGTGCTGTTGGTTGTGGGTTTTGGTATCCTCATCATTTCGGCCATCATGGGTTTTCTGCTTCACTTCCGCACCAGGGTGCAAAACAAAAGCGTAATGGTTGATGGCCTTTGGACAACCCGCCTCGTAAAGATCGACCTGAACAGTATTGTAAAAGTTGAGAAAGGCACTTACAGCCGTTACTTTTTTAATAACCCGGTGTATAACCTGCACAAAAAAGGCACTATCCGTTTCTTTACTTCGGGTAACGATGCAATCCACCTAACCGATCGTGACGGGTTGGAATACATCATTGGCTCGCAGCGCATCAATGAATTGGAAAGGGCTATACTTGAAGAAATGAAGAAATAGCCTTTCGTTTTACTACTTTTCTATTGCCGAAAATACTTCCAGCAGGATGTTCCATTTATCCTGGCTGTATTCCCAAATGCGCACATAGTTATAATCGCTGGTGATGTTGCCTTTTTTTATCTGCGCTTTTCCGTAGCTGTACGCCAGATCCTTACTGTCGGCACGGCCAACGCTGGTGGTTTCGGCAATTACCGAAATAGCTTCGTTGTTGATGAACTGCAATACCTTATCGCGGCCAACTATCGGCTCAAAACCAGGGAAGTAAAAATGAGCCTCTGGGCTTAGAAACTCTTTGTAAGTAGCCAGGGTTGATAAAGGCAACGAACCGTTAACGGTTTTGTCGGTCACCAAAATCAGTTTTTTACTGGCAAATGGGTCGGTGCTTGGCGGTGCAACTTTGCTTAAGTCAGGCTCTTTAAAATCAACCAGTTCTTGTTGCTCAGGTTCGGGGTGCTGTATGCCCAGGTCAATCAGTAATTTTAACCTGGTATCCGCCGGTGTTTTACGCCATACCGATACATAGTGGCCGTAAACCTTATCGGTATCGGCAGTGCCATTTTGGTAAATATATGGGCCAGCGCTAAAAGCCAGGTCGCCATTGGCCGAAATCCGCGCGAATTTTGGTTCCCAGGTTAAGGTACCGGGCTGTTTATCAATATTGGTATAAAAATCTTTAGCGTTAACAGGCTTCGGTCTGAACACAATCCCTTCATCATCTAAAACAGATAAAAAGCCTTCTTTTATACCTTTCCGGGCAACGGTTTTATTAAAAGACTGCTCGGCGTCTATTACATTCTTAACTTCGGTTTTTTGAGCGAAAATCGTTCCGCAGAATAGCAGGATAAGTGTTGTTGTTGAAATCAGTTTTTTCATAAGTGAATAGCCCGGTGTTTTGAAAGCAATATAACGTATTTGTGCTAAAGCTGTTTTTAGTGATGCGCATTTATAACGTACGCAACTGGTATTTATGATAGTTTGCTAAATCAGATCTTGTTCCAGGTAGTACCTTCTTTGCTGTCTTTTAACTGAAAACCTATTTCCTGCAAGCCTATTCTTATCTTATCAGATGTAGCATAATCCTGATTTTTTTTTGCTTCGCTGCGCAGGTTGATGATGAATTCGAGCACATTCGGTAACTCGTCATTGGCCGCTGCTTCGCTTTTTAAACCCAATACATCCACCAAAAAGGTGTTCATCAAGCTTTTTAGAGCTTCCAGGTTTTGTTCGTTGATTTTGGTTTTACCATCGTGAACCGAGTTAATGATACGCGAGCATTCGAAAAGTTCGGCTATCAGTACCGGACTGTTAAAATCGTCGTTCATGGCGGCGTAGCAATTGTTGGATATCGATTCGATATCCACCTCGTTCTGTGCCGATGCTTTTAAACCCGGCAACAGGTCGAAAGCATTCATCAGCCTTTTAAACCCTTTTTCTGATGCCTCCATCGCATCGTTCGAAAAATCGAGCGTACTGCGGTAATGGGTTTGCAGCATAAAAAAGCGCACGGTCATCGGGCTGTAGGGCTTGTTCAGTATCGAGTTATCCCCGCTAAACAGTTCCTCCGGCAAAAAGCTGTTACCTAACGATTTTGACATTTTGGTGCCGTTAACCGTCAGCATATTGGTATGCATCCAATAGGTAGCCGGATTTTTACCACAAGCTGCCACGTTTTGTGCTATCTCGTTAGTATGATGCGTAGGCACCAGATCGATACCGCCACCGTGGATATCAAACTGCTGCCCAAGGTACTTATTGCTCATAGCCGAGCATTCCAAATGCCAGCCCGGAAAGCCCACACCCCAGGGTGAGGGCCATTTCATTAAGTGTTCGGGTTTGGCTTTTATCCAAAGCGCAAAGTCGAGCTTGCCGCGTTTTTCGTCCTGTCCGCCCAAACTGCGGGTATTATTTAGCAGGTCTTCGAGGTGGCGGCCGTTAAGCGTGCCATAATCCTGTGTTTGATTGTATTTTTCTACATCAAAATAAACCGATCCGTTAACTTCGTATGCATAGCCATGTGCTAAAATCTCTTTGGTTAGTTCAATTTGTTCGATGATGTGGCCGGTGGCGGTAGGCTCGATGCTTGGTGGCAGAGTATTCAATATCCGCATCACATCACGAAAACCAACCGTATATTTCTGAACGATCTCCATCGGTTCAACCTGCGCCAGCTTTGCCTTTTTTGCAATTTTATCTTCGCCCTCATCAGCATCGCCTTCCAGGTGGCCGGCATCGGTAATATTGCGCACATAGCGCACCTTGTAACCCAGCAGGGTAAGATAACGGAATATTAAATCGAACGATATATAAGTACGACAATTGCCCAAATGAGCATCACTGTACACGGTAGGGCCGCAAACGTACATCCCCACATGCGGAGGATTCAGCGGCTTAAATTCTTCTTTTTTGCGACTAAGGGTATTGTAAACAAATAGCTTTTGTTTCATGCGGCAAACTTAAGCAATTTAAGTTATTTGGTTATTGAGTGTGGCTGAGTTATTAAGTTATAGCCCGACTGATCTCCCAATATACAATAACTTAATAACATAGTAACTCAACGACTCTCTATCGGAGCGACAGGTCTGCACGCACCGCGAAATGGTCGGATAGTTTTTTCTCGATGATCTTATAGTTGACGACATCAAACTGCGGGCTAGCCATAATATAGTCGATCTGGAAATTCGGGAAATCGCCGTTATAAGTTTTGCCCAGGCCAAAGCCTTTTTCGGTGAACGCGTTCTTAATACCCTTAGCCATCTGGTTAACTGCGAATGATGAGGGCGTATCGTTAAAATCGCCGGCGATAATATAAGGGTACAGACACTGCGATGCATGTTGTTTTACCAAGTATACCTGTTGGGCACGTTTTATAAAGGCCAGTTTAAGTTTGCCGCCTATGCGTTTTGACGAGTGCAAATCGGTTTTACCTTTCTCGGTCACGCTATCCAGGTACTTGTAATCCTCTTTTTCAAAACTGATAGATTGCAAGTGCACGCAATAAGTTCTGAATGTTTTGTTGTTTGCTTTTACATCGATAAACATACACTGATTATCGCTTCCGTTGCGCGACAGGCGGATTACGCCCTGGTTAAGTATAGGATATTTTGAAAAGATGGATAAGCCGAAAAGGCCGCTGTTGCTGCGGCTAAAAGCATAAAACATGTATTGATCGGTATGCAGTACAGTACATAATGAATCGCTGAAATGGTGTTTAGCAGGGCTTGCAAACTTATTGTTGTAAAACTCCTCAAAGCACATAATATCAGGCTGCTCCTTGTCAATCAGATTTAAAATGTCATTAAAGGTCGATTTCTGAGCGCCAAATGTAAAGCTTTCAAAACTATGGATGTTGTAGGCCATCACCCTGATCTGATCTGCGGATGTTTTGGGTATATCCTCGGTAGGTTTATGAAAACCAAAATTGCTGACGATTGCCTTGAACCCTATCGCAATAGCTACGATAGAAATAAGCATGTGCCTTTTGGACCGGAAAAACCAGTACACAATAAAAAAAATACTGAATACCAAAAGAAACGGATAAGCCAGCCCGAAAAAAGCCACCGGCCAAAATGTTTGTGGGCTTACAAAAGGCGCGAGATAACTAACGAGTAACGAAAAAGCGAAGCAATAATTGGTCACTAAAACCAGTTTATCAAAAAATGAAAGCTTTATTTTAGCTTTTATCATCACTGCTGGCTCTGAATAGGGTCTCTTTTTCCTGCTTGCTCAGGTTATCGTAACCCGTTTGTGAAATCTTATCTAAGATACGATCAATTTCTTCCTGCCGCGGCCTGTTGCCCGCTGTTTTGCCCGAATTTTTAACGACTACCTTAAGTTTTGACCTGGGCTGAAACAATTTTTCGAAGGGTTTGCCCCAATCGTTACCGCGCTGCAATTGCTTAATAAAAACAAAACCTAAAATAGAAGCGCCTAGTTGCGCGAAACCGGTGGCTGCATGCGGGCCATTCAAGTTTAAAATATTAATGAAAACATACACCGCAGCCAGCCATTTTAGCCTGATCTCAAAGAAAATAATGAATATGGCAAAATCAGGCAGAAGCGTGGCGGCCGCTATGATCACTGCTGACACACAAGCCGGCGCACCTATAATGAATGAATTATAATGGGCATTGGTAAAAGCCGGGATAAAATTAAATGCCAATATATAGGTAAGCGCGCCTGCTAAGCCGCCCATAATGTAAATCACTGTCAGCCTTTTTCCGCCCAGGTAATCTTCAATGATCTGCCCCATCCAATACAACCATAACATATTGAATATTAGCGTTAATATACCGTCGTGCAGAAACAGATAAGTAAAAGGCGCCCAGAAATGTTTCGCCAGAACAGGCAGGTAACTGGGCAATTGCAAACCCAAAAAAACAGTTTGTTGTAGCTGGGTATTATTGGTGGCCAGGCTCTCCACAATATAAAAAACAGCCAGTACCAGAGATACGGCTACATTTATCCCGATAAAGAGGGTTAACCTGCTACCCGAGTGTAAAACCTTAAACCGTATTTCCTGCCACATAGTGCTCATAAAATAGCATTTATTATCCTAAACTACAATTAGCTAATAAAATTGTTGCGGGCCACGCAGACCCCATATTTTAATAATAATAAAACCAACCAACGCCCCCCCGATGTGCGCGAAATGCGCCACGTTATCGCCCGAATACTGTTTATAACCCAACCAAAGTTCCAGCAAAATATAGCAACTAACTAAATATTTAGCTTTGATTGGGAATGGGATGGGGATAACAAATAACTCCACGTTTGGAAACAGCATGCCAAATGCCAATAAGATGCCAAATATTGCTCCCGAAGCGCCCACAACGCCGTTCCCATAAATTGCTTCAATTTTTTGAATCACATCCGGCGAAGCTGAAATATTGGAATGATAAGCTGTAAAGGTACCTGCTATATTATACACCTCGATTCCTTGTACAATATTTTGCATAAGTACAGCGCCTATACCACAGATAAAATAATAGTTGAAAAAACGTTTTGACCCTAAGGTGTACTCAAGTGTGGGGCCAAATATAAATAAGGCGAACATGTTACCTATAATATGCATCGGATCTTCGATACTGTGCATAAACATATAGGTTATAATCTGCCAGGGTTTAAATAGCGGCGAGTCAAAATAATAAGCCGCAAACATATCGAGATTAAAATGCGACTTGAAAATCAGCTCAGCCAAATAGCACAAGATATTAATAATCAGCAGGTTTTTTACGACCGGCGGTATATTAGCAAAGGGCGATTGCCTGTATTGACTCATGATAAGGTGATATACGTAATTTTTACTTGTTAAATTTTTCTAAAAGCTCGTTAAGCGTAAAGGTAATAATAACCGGTTTGCCGCTTAATGATACATTAGGCATTTTGCAGGCAAATAACTGATCGATCAGTAAATTCATCTCTTCGAGCGATAGTTTGATGCCGGTTTTAATGGCCGCGTTGCGCGCCAGCGATCGTGCTAAATTATCCCTTTTATCCAACTTTAAAATAGCCTGATTGTTTTTAAAGCCCTCTAACAAATGCTCCAGCAAAGCGTGCTCATTGGCATTATTCAGTTCGGCCGGGATGCCTTCAACCACGACGGTGTTCTTGCCAAACTCGCGGATATCGAATCCCAATGCACGCACGTCGGGCAAAAGCTCGCGCAGCAGTTCGTAATCGGCGCGGTTTAACGTAACACTCTGAGGAAAAAGACTTTGCTGGCTCACGCCCGAGTGGGTTTCCAGTTGCTGCAAAAAGCGTTCGTACAATACACGTTCGTGTGCGGCCTGCTGACTCACCAGTAAAAAGCCCGATTTTATCTGCGATAAAATGAACCGGTTATGTATCTGCATCAGTTGGCGCTCGCTCGATTTGCTGATCTGCTGTTCCTCAACCTCGATAGCGTTGTTCTCTATTTCAATTTCCTGCTGCTTAGTCTCCTCGCGGCGGCTTATCTCGTATAAAGTATCCCAGTTTTGAGGGATAGGTGTTTTCTGATAGTCACCGCTGTAACGTGGCGTGCCTTCGCGTGGCGGGGCAGGTTCGTTTTTAAACGGGTTGAAATCCGGGTTGAATTTAATGCTTGGCGCTACGATCTCGTCAAACGGTTTTGGCGTGATGAGATGCTCGATGCTGTTCTCCTGGTCAAAATCAATAGTAGGGGTGATGTTGTATTTACCCAGCGAGCGTTTTACCGCCGAGCGGATGATGGCATAGATAGCCTTCTCGTCCTGGTACTTGATCTCGGTTTTGGTTGGATGCACATTGATATCAATTTTAGATGGGTCGATATCGATAAAAAGCACATACAGCGGGTAACTGTCATCGGGCAATAGTTCCTCAAAAGCGGTCATTACCGCGTGGTTCAGGTAGCCATCTTTAATAAAACGGTTGTTTACAAAAAAGAACTGCTCGCCACGTGTACGGCGGGCAAATTCAGGCTTACCTACAAAACCGCGCAGTTTAATGATGGTGGTATCCTCTTCAACCGGTACCAAACGCTGGTTATATTGATTGCCCAGCAGATGGATAATGCGTTGCTTAAAACTAGTAGCGGGCAAATGGTAAATTTCCTGCCCGTCATGGTGCAGAGTAAAAAATATCAGCGGATTGGCTAGGGCTACACGCTGAAACTCGTCGATAATATGACGCATCTCCACTGCGTTGCCCTTTAAAAAATTGCGCCTTGCAGGGGTATTATAAAACAGATTTTTAACACAGATAGACGTGCCCGCGTTACATTGGCAGGGTTCCTGTCTGATCACTTCCGAACCCTCGATATCGATCTGTGTGCCTAGCTCATCTTCCATCCGGCGGGTTTTAAGCTCCACCTGCGCAATAGCCGCTATGGATGCCATGGCCTCGCCGCGGAAACCCATGGTGCGTATGGCAAACAGATCTTCGGCCTTGCGTATCTTCGAGGTAGCATGGCGTTCGAAGCACATCCGCGCGTCGGTCATGCTCATGCCGCAGCCATTGTCTATCACTTGTATCAAAGCCTTGCCCGCGTCTTTCAATATCAGCTGTATCTTATCCGCGCCCGCGTCAATGGCGTTTTCCACCAGCTCTTTTACAGCCGAAGCCGGCCGCTGTACCACCTCGCCGGCGGCAATCTGGTTGGCAACCGCATCAGGTAAAAGCTGTATAATATCAAACATTTAAAATAATTCCCTTCAATTTCAAATTCGTTGCTAAATTAGAAAAATGATGGCATAACTTTACACCCCGATATGTCGTCGGATTATCAAGTTTGCAAAACCACCGAGTACTTTTTGCGTTAAATAACCTATGAAGAAATTACTGCCTGCTTTGCTGCTTCTCCTGTTACTGGCAGCTTGTAAGCAAAAGGACTACAATGCCGATCTGCTGATCAAAAACGCCCAGGTTTACACTGTCGATAATCAATTTACCACCGGTACCGCTTTTGCCGTAAAAGGCGGTAAGATACTGGCCGTAGGTTTATCAGAAGACCTGGAAAAGCAGTTTAAGGCACACGAAGTTGTAGATGCCGGCAACCATGCCGTTTATCCTGGTTTTATTGACGCGCACGCGCATTTTTTAGAATATGGGTTGAGCCTGCAACAGGTAAACCTGGTGGGCACCAAGAGCTGGAAGGAAATTATAGACACCGTATTTTCCTTCTCCAAACTAAACCCCGATGGCTGGCTGATAGGTCGTGGCTGGGATCAGAACAAATGGGCCGTAAAGCAATTCCCCAATAAAGCTAAACTCGATTCGATCTTTCCAACCAGGCCCGTAATTTTAGCCCGCGTTGATGGCCATGCCGCCATCGCCAACCAGGCTGCTTTAAACATCGCCGCCATTAAACCGGGGCAAACCATAGCCGGTGGCGAAATTGAAACCATCAACGGCAAACTCACCGGTATTTTGGTTGATAACGCTGTGGGTTTAGTAACGCACCATATACCCCCACCAGCAGAAGAGCAGGGTACCAGCGCGTTAATGAGCGCGCAAGCCAATTGCTTTGCCGTGGGCTTAACCACGATTGATGATTGCGGCGAAAATTATACTGTGATTAATCCGCTGAGGGAGTTGCAAAACAAAGGGTCGCTTAAAATGCGCATTTACCTGATGCTATCGGACAAAGAAGAAAATTACAACTACCTGTTTAAGCATGGTATCATCAAAACACCCCGTTTAAACATCCGCGCGTTTAAGGTTTATGCCGATGGTGCCTTAGGTTCGCGCGGGGCTTGTTTATTGCAGGATTACAGTGACCAAAAAAAATGGAAAGGTTTTTTGCTGAGCAGCCAGGCGCATTTTGCCGATGTTGCGCAAAAGATATACGCTCACGGTTTCCAGATGTGCACCCATGCTATTGGCGACTCGGCAAACCGGGTGATGCTGCATATTTATGCTCAGGTGCTGAAGGGTAAAAATGACCGCCGCTGGAGGATCGAACATGCGCAGGTAATCGCCCCATCCGATTTTAAACTATTCGGCGATAACAATATCGTGCCATCAGTACAGCCTACACATGCCACATCCGATATGAACTGGGCCATTAAGCGTTTAGGCGCCGGACGGTTGAAAGGGGCTTATGCCTATAAACAATTGCTTGATCAGAATAGATGGATACCACTGGGTACTGATTTTCCGGTCGAAAACATCAACCCTATGTATACTTTTTACGCGGCGGTCGAACGTAAAGATCTGCAAGGCAAACCGGCAGGCGGCTTTCAGATGGAGAACTCTTTAAGCCGTAAAGAAGCCTTAATGGGGATGACCATTTGGGCGGCAAAAGCTAATTTTGAAGAGAAAGAAAAAGGCAGCATCGAGCCAGGCAAGTATGCCGATTTTGTGATACTGGATAAAGATATTATGAAAATTAACAGTGCCGAGCTTCCAAAAGTTAAGGTGCTGAAGACCTATGTAAATGGAGAAAAGGTATATGAACAAAAATAAGATTAATGGCGTTTTATGCGCATTAATGCTGGTGCTATCTATGATGAATATCGCATGCGCGCAAAACCCGCACATGCTAAATCTGGCTATCCTGAACGAAGAAAAGCAGATAGAGAGGAATACGGTACTGCTCAATAACCAGCAGCAACTGGTGCCGCTGCAAAACTTAAACGAGATACAGATAGCCAGTATACACTTTGCCTATCCGCAGGCCGCAGCTTTTGATAGCATTGCCAATAAATACGCCAAGGTAGACTCATTTAAAGGTAACGAATACATGGGATCTAAAAACCTGAACGATCTGGCGCAGGACCTGAAGTTATACAATACCCTCATCATCGAGGTAACCGAAGCTGAGTTAACCAATAAAGCACTGGTTGATTTTATCAACAGCAATAAAACCCTGAAAAATGTAGTGGTAGTGCTGTTTGGCACCGGAAAGCCTTTTGCAGGTGCGGATGCTATTACCGCGCCTATCGTTTATACGCTAACACAAACGCCCATTTCGGCCTCGTATACCGCGCAGGTGGTATTTGGTGGTATCGCGGTAACGCAAAAACTAACTAAAAGCCTTTCAGCTCACTATGGTGCAGGTTCAGGTTTTCTTACTGTGAAAACTCGTCTGCAATATACCGTTCCCGAAAGCGCGGGCATTAATGCAGGCAACCTGATGGAGATAGACGACATCGCCGCACAGACTATCAATCAGCATGCTGCACCGGGCTGCGTGGTGTTGGTAGCCAAAAACGGTAAAGTAATATTTAATAAGGCTTATGGCTATCATACCTATGATAAAACGATGCCCGATAAACTGACCGATATTTTCGACCTGGCATCGATGACCAAGGTTTCGGCTACTACTATGGAAGCCATGCGATTGACAGGTCAGGGTAAGCTTAACCTCGACTCGACCCTTGGTTATTATATCCCTAAAGCCCGTAATACCAATAAGGCCGATATTAAAGTGCGCGAGATATTGACGCATCAAGCCGGATTGATACCCGATATCCCGACTTACGATAAAGTAAAACCAGCTACAGATTATAGTTCCGATTCGTCGGCCGCCTTCCCCACACGGTTGACCGATAACCTGTTTTTGCGCAAGGATTATTATAAGGACGTAATGATCCCCGACATGATGAACTCGCCGGTTAGAACGCGGGGTAAATATGTGTACAGCGATTTGAGCATGATCTTAATGGCCGAGGTTGAAGAAAGCATCACCGCAACGCCATTGAATGTATACG
>Ga0157373_10000132_pt1 | contig 58803 bp, 54 predicted proteins | sample C65metaG_FD_113460 | JGI IMG/M metagenome (GOLD analysis project Ga0157373, IMG submission 113460) | Corn rhizosphere microbial communities from Kellogg Biological Station, Michigan, USA - C6-5 metaG | ecosystem: Host-associated > Plants > Roots > Rhizosphere > Soil | place: USA: Michigan... | reverse complement strand
CAAGCTACTGAGAATATGTTTTGGAGTGGTAAAAAATAAAATCAATTATCAACCAGATTATCAAAAAAACTTTAAAATTTTAACCTGAATAATTTGCATAGTAACATAGAACATCGGGGCTAAACCTGTTGCAGAAAAAACAAACCTCATAGGTTTTTAAAACCTATGAGGTTCTAGACTGATTTTTTGAACAGAAAAAAGGATTAATAAAAACTTTGCACTTCTGAGTTTAACTTATTACCTTCGCTAGTATCTGAAAAGAGACAAACAAAAAAATGACGAAAAACGAGACCTTAAAAAACTGGATAGAACAATACTCTGAATCGTTGTTGAGAAGAGCAATTTATTTGCTTTCGGATAAAGTGGAAGCAGAGGATATCGTTCAGGAAGTTTTTATTGCTGCCTTTTCGTCTTACGATTCTTTTGAAGCAAAAAGCAAGCCACTCACTTGGCTCAACACGATTCTCAATAATAAAGTTGCCGATTTTTACCGTAAAAAATACAAGTCTGAACCATATATAAAACTCGATCACTTTTTTGATGAAACCGGATCCTGGAAAAACGATTCGGTGTTGAATGATTGGAACGTTTCTAACCAGGAATCTGAACTTCTAGACAATCAGGATTTTAATAAAAGCTTGAAAGACTGCATCGAAGATCTACCTTCACGATGGAAGATCCCGATGAAAATGTATTACCTCGAAGAAAAAAAAGCACCCGAAGTGAGTCAGGAATTGGATATCACTACGACTAATCTTTGGAAGATTTTACAACGCACCAGAATGCAGTTGCGGGAATGCCTGGAAATTAATTGGTTTTCAAAATCATAAGGAATAAAAATGTTAAAAAAAATAATTCATATTTTCTTTTTACCGTGCAGTAAAGCTACTTTACTGATGGAAAAGCGTAATGCAAAAAGCATTTCGCCAAAAGAAAACTGGCAGCTTTCTATGCATGTAAAGATCTGTAAATGGTGCAAAGCTTATCAGGAAAAAGTAGAGATTTTAGATTCTATCTTGAAAAAGAAATGGTTTGGAGAAGAAGAAGTTGATATCAATACTGCTGAAATTCAGAATTTTAAAGATAAAGTATTTAGGAAATTAGATTTTTAGTAAAAGCCTGTCAGGATTTTGTAATTGTTGCGACTATAGTTTTGAAAATAATAAATATTAATTCAAAATCTAAGAACAATGCAACAGACATCGCAACACAAAAGTTTACCAACGTACAAAATCGGTTATTACATTTCGCTTTTCGGAGCTGCAATTATTTTGCTTTGGATCGGGGCTTTCAAATTTACACCCACGGAAGCTGCAGCCATAAAACCTTTGGTAGAAAACCATTTTCTTACGTTTTTCGTATATGATATTATGAGCGCCCAAGCGGTTTCTAATATAATCGGTGTCATAGAAATTATCATTGCCTTGTTACTGATCTTTAGCGTGAAATTTGCATATCTAAAAAAGTTTGCGGGTATCGGAATGGTGGTTACTTTTTTGGTGACACTGAGTTATCTCTTTACAACACCGAATGTTTGGCATATTGTTGACGGCGTTCCTGTTACAGACTTTTTTATTCTTAAGGATATGATGCTTTTAGGATTTGGTTTAATGCTTTTAAATGGAAAAAATGAAAACATATAATAAAACAAAAATGAAAAATATATTAACATTTCTCGGAATGATTCTGGGAATTGCAGTCTTTGCAACAAGTTGTGGAGAAGCAAAACAACAATCTTCATCAATTAAAAAAGGAAATGAGACCATAATGAATGCTAAAAATGTAAAAGAAGTTTATTTTGCAGGCGGATGTTTTTGGGGAACGGAACATTTTTTTCAACAAATCAGAGGAGTGGTAGGAACTGAAGTTGGGTATGCCAACGGAAATAAAAAAAATCCTACTTATGAGGAAGTTGTAAGTCATACAACAGGTTTTGCCGAAGCCGTGAAAGTAAAATACGATCCGGAGCAGGTTGATCTTAAGCTTTTGATTGACTTATATTTTAAAACAATTGACCCTACAAGCTTAAACAAGCAGGGAAATGACAGAGGCGATCAATACAGAACCGGGATTTATTCTACAGACAAAGAAACAGAAGCGGTTATTAAAGAAGAAGTTCAAAAACTAGCGAAAAATTATAACAAACCTGTGGTTGTAGAAACGATTCCGTTGAAAAACTTCTACAGTGCCGAAAATTATCATCAGGATTATTTAGATAAAAATCCGGGAGGTTATTGCCACATTGAACCGGGATTATTTGAAATGGCAAGAAATGCAAACCCACTTCCAAAAGCTAAATATCAAAAACAGGATAAGGAAGTTTTAAAGAAAAAACTAACTGCCGAACAATATGCAGTTACGCAGGAAAATGCTACAGAAAGACCTCACACCAATGAATATGACAAAGAATTTCGTGAAGGAATTTATGTAGATATTACAACGGGAGAACCACTATTTATCTCAACCGATAAATTTGAATCAGGTTGTGGATGGCCAAGTTTCTCAAAACCTATTTCTAAAAATGTTATCGACGAAAAAACCGATAATTCAATCGGAATGGCAAGAACAGAAGTAAGAAGTAAAACCGGAGACGCTCATTTGGGACACGTTTTTGATGACGGACCGAAAGACAAAGGCGGACTAAGATATTGTATCAATTCTGCATCATTGAAGTTCGTTCCAAAAGCTGAAATGAAAGAAAAAGGATACGGAGATTATATTTCTCTTCTTAATAAAAAGTAATTAAAAGAAAGATTTTCGGATCTTGAAACGTAACAGGTTTTTTATCTGTTACGTTTTTTTTTGAAGAAATTTTAATATTGAAAAGTTAAAGATATTTATTAAGAAAAGCTCTGTAAGAGCGGCAAAAAAAATTGGCGAGTTCAAAAAGTTAAAAAATAATAAAAAAATCTGCATTATGATAATGCAGATTCTTTATTAATAATATTAAAATAAAACGTGTTGTTTTTCGCTAATTACTTTAAAGTAAATTTTACTTTTGTTTTAATTGCATCAGAAGAATTTCCGATTTGCGCTTCAAAATCTCCAGGTTCTGCAACCCAGTCGTGCTTTTGAGCATCGAAATAGCTTAAAGCAGTTTTATCGATCGTGAATGTTACTTCTTTCTGTTCTCCAGGATTTAAGAATACTTTTTCAAAGCCTTTCAACTCTTTTGCAGGGCGTTCAACAGATGATTTAACATCGGTAATGTATAACTGAGCCACTTCTGCACCGGCTTTTTTACCTGTATTTTTTACAGTAACCGTAAAGGTAATTTTATCATCCTGATTCATGCTTGTTTTGTTAGCTTTTGCTTTTCCAAACTCGAAAGTAGTATAGCTTAAACCATGACCAAAGCTGAATAAAGGCTTTATTTTTTTTGTGTCATGCCAACGATAACCAACAAATATTCCTTCGTTGTATGTAATGTTGATCGGGTTTTTCTGGTCTTTACCTTTTCCGGCAGCCAATTCTTCTTTATTTCCCGGATATTCACCCATTGTGTGAGCTGAATTGTCTTCAAGCTTTACAGGGAAAGTGAAAGGAAGTTTTCCTGAAGGATTGGCGTCACCTGCCAAAATACAAGCGATAGAATTTCCTGCTTCAGAACCCAAATACCAACCCTGAACTACAGAAGGTACATCTTTGATCCACGGCATTGCTACTGCGTTTCCTGTGATCAAAACAACGGTAAAGTTCTTGTTAGCTTTTGCTAAAGCTGAGATCACATTATCTTGGTTGTACGGAAGTCCATAACTTTTTCTGTCGTTTCCTTCGCTATCCTGAAAGTCTGATTTGTTTAATCCGCCTACGAAAATAACGTAATCAGATTTTTTTGCCAACTCAACAGCTTCGTTCAATAATTCTTCCGGAGAGCGTGTGTCTTTCAGATCCTGACCAGATTTTACACCGTTGTATTCGCCACCGATATCTCCTACATAACCTCTTGCATATTGTACGTCTGAATTTTTACCGAATTTAGCTTTAATTCCGTCTAACGGTAACGTTTCATATTTTACTTTTAATGACGAAGAACCACCACCAACTGTCATTACTTTGATCGCATTTTCACCAATTACCGCAATTTTCTTTGCCTTATTGATGTCGATTGGAAGTACGTTATTTTGGTTTTTCAACAAAACAATTCCTTCTTCACCGATCTCTTTTGCTACCGCTTTATGTTCTTCAGAAGCGATGTTTCCAAAAGGTTTTTTGGTATTCATCGTTGTTTTATAGGCTAAACGTAAAAGTCTTGTCACCTTGTCGTCAAGCTCTGCAGTTCCTACTTTCCCTGATTTAATAAGGTCTAAATAAGGTTTTGCTAAATAATAATTGTCATATGCATTTCTTGTTCCGGCAGAAAGACCATTGGTCCAGCTTCCGAATTCTACATCTAATCCGTTATGAATAGCCTGTTCGGTATTGTTTACTGCGCCCCAGTCTGAAACAACGACCCCTTTATATTTCCATTCTCCTTTAAGAATATCATTTAAAAGATATTGATTTTGGCTTGCATACTGATTTTTGTACATATCGTAAGCTCCCATAATAGTCCACGAATCTCCTTCAGTTACTGCAGCCTTGAAAGGAGGAAGATAAATTTCATATAACGTTCTGTCATCAACAATCACATTGCTTGTATGACGGAACATTTCCTGATTATTTAATGCGAAATGTTTTACAGAAGTAGCCACTCCGTTAGATTGTACTCCCTGAATATAAGGAACTACCATTTTAGAGGTTAAGTATGGATCTTCACCCATGTATTCGAAGTTTCTTCCGTTTAGAGGAGTTCTGTAAATGTTAACTCCAGGTCCTAAAAGGATGTCTTTTTTTCTGTATCTAGCTTCTTCACCTAATGCTTTACCGTAGTTCCAAGACATTTTTTTATTCCATGTTGCTGATAAGGCGGTTAAGGCAGGGTATGCTATAATGGAGTCATTCGTCCATCCGGCCTGATCCCATTCGTCCCACATTACTTCTGGTCTTACTCCGTGTGGACCGTCGGTTGTCCAAAATTCAGGAATTCCTAATCTTGGAACGCCCGGAGAACTGAACTTTGACTGTGCATGAAGCATTGCTATTTTTTCTTCCAGTGTCATTCTGGAAAGTGCGTCCTGAATACGCTGTTCAACAGGTTTAGATTCGTCTAAATAAACAGGAGTCGTATTGGTTTGAGCCATTGCAGAGGCAGATATTATCGTAAATAAACTAAGAAGTACAGTTTTCTTCAACATAAAAAACTTTTTATTGATTGTTCACAAAAATAGGAAAAATATTTATTATCTCAAATTGAGAAAATGTGTTTTTTGAGAAATGGTTATTTTTAACTATAGTATGTAAATCGGTAGAATAATTGGATTGATGAGAAGAGTTTGAATTTGTTTTTGAAATTTGAACCATTAGAATATTTAATTCATTCTATGATTTATACAGTCAATTTCATTTAAATTTTAAGATGCTTCAAAATAAAAATACCGCTCCGGAGGAAAAGTTCCCGAAGCGGTATCGCATATAATAATAGAATTTTTCTTTATGAGTAGAGGATTTTTAATTTTGCTATCAACTATCAACTAATCCCAACCTTTTACAGCACCGCCTTTAAAGATTTCTTTTGCTTTATTTTCCACTTCTTTAGATTGATAAGCTTTCAGGAAATTTTTCACTTTATCTGTATTTTTATTGTCTTCTCTTGAAACCACAACATTCATGTAAGGAGAATCTTTATCTTCTTTGAAAATACCGTTTTTATCTGCATCCAATCCGGCTTGAGCGGCAAAATTATTGTTGATAATAGCAATTACTACTTCTTTATCATCCAAGACTCTTGGCAATTGCGGAGCTTCTATTTCAAGAATTTTAAGCTGTTTCGGATTTTCAGCAATATCAGTTACTTTGGGTAGCAAACCGATGTTTTCTTTTAATTTTAATAATCCGTTTTTTTGTAAAAGTAGGAGAGAACGGCCGCCGTTGGTTGGATCATTAGGAATTACAATCGTACTTCCATTTTGAAGTTCTCCAATGTTTTTTATTTTTTTTGAATAGGCTACAATCGGATAAACAAAAGTATTTCCAATTACTGCCAGTTTGTAACCACGCTGTTTTGACTGTTCGTTCAGATAAGGAACATGCTGAAAGGCATTTGCATCAATATCGCCATTATTTAAAGCTTCGTTAGGAATCACATAATCGTTGAAAGAAACGAGCTCTACTTCCAGATTATACTTTTCTTTAGCTACTTTTTTAGCAGTTTCGGCAATTTGTTGTTCAGGTCCGGAAGTAATTCCTACTTTGATAAAGTTTGGATCATCTTTTTTTGGGGAGTTACACGCTCCGAATAACAACAAACCCGCTGCTATTCCTAAGATTTTTATTTTTTTCATTGTAAATTATTTTTATTTTTTAAGTTGGGTGCTGGATGATGGAAGTTGGATGTCTATTCAGTAGTACCGTACGATTAGAGATTGTGTGATTAAAGTTTTGTCAATCGACTTTTCATTCTCAATAACTCTAAAACTCTCCAACACTCCAACACTCCAACTCATCTATGGTCAAATCTCTTCGCCAATCTGTCACCTGAAAACTGGATGATAAAGACCAAAGCGACCAACAAACCAAGAACTAAATTCATAATCAAAGCATCATAACCAATATATCCGTACTGATAACCAATTTGTCCCAATCCACCGGCTCCGACAGCTCCACCCATTGCAGAATATCCCACAAGAGTTATTAAAGTAATCGTTGCGTTATTGATAAGCGATGGCAGGGCTTCCGGTAACAAAACTTTTTTAATAATTTGAAGTGGAGTCGCTCCTAATGCTCTTGCAGTCTCAATCAACCCATTCGGAATTTCCAAAAGACTGTTTTCAACCAATCTTGCAATAAATGGTGCTGCTCCAATACTTAAAGGAACTAATGCCGCATTCATTCCGATAGAAGTTCCTACCAAAGATCTCGTGAAAGGAATCATCCAGACAATCAAAATAATGAAAGGAATCGATCTGAAAATATTAACCAAAACCGACAGAATTCTGTTGTAAATGGTGTTTTCTAAAAGCTGTCCTTTTTTAGTAATAAAAAGCAGAATTCCAACAGGAAGACCCAAAACAAAACCAAAAAACCCTGAAACAAACGTCATGTAAACTGTCTCCCAAATTCCTTTTCCCAGAAGCGAAATTACCGTATCACTAAGCATATCCTTTTACTGTATTTTGAATGTTATTCTGATTAAAATAATAGATTGCTTTCTGGTTTTCCTCAGTTCCTCCCTGTAATTGCAAAAGCAGTTTCCCGAAATTGGAATCTCCCAAATATTCTACATCAGCTTTCAGAAGTTTATATGGAATTTTATATTGATCGTAGATGACAGAAAGTAATTTTTCTACGCTGATACTTTCGTTCAGTTCGATTTCAACTAACGGGAACAAACCGTCTTGTGGTTCTTTCTGTAGTTTTTTATTGAGTTCTTGCGGTATAGTCATAACACCTGAGTTTAAAAATTGTTTGATGATAGGATTTTCTTTGTTTGAAATAATTTCACTCAAAGTTCCTTTTGATGCTAATTGTCCTTTGTCGATGACGGCAACGTGGTTGCAGATTGCTTTAATGACTTCCATTTCGTGGGTGATCAATAAAATTGTTATTCCCAGACGATGGTTGATGTCTCTAAGCAACTGTAAAATAGATTGGGTCGTTGCAGGATCCAGTGCGCTTGTCGCTTCATCACAAAGTAGGAGATAGGGATCATTCGCTAAGGCTCTTGCAATGGCAACCCTTTGTTTTTGTCCGCCGGAAAGGCTTTTAGGATAATCATGAGCTTTATCTTCAAGCCCTACGATTTGTAAAAGCTCATTCACTTTTTCTCTGATTTTATCTTTACTTAAATTATCCAATTCCAATGGAAGTGCGATGTTTTCAAAAACCGTTCTTGATGAAAGAAGATTGAAATGCTGAAAAATCATTCCTATTTTTTTTCTTTCATGGGCTAACTGTTTGGAATTTAATTTTGTAAAATCTTTCCCGCTAATAATAATTTGTCCTTCATCAGGTCTTTCCAATAAATTAACGGTTCTGATTAAAGTGCTTTTTCCAGCTCCCGAAAAACCAATAATTCCTACAATATCACCTTTTTCAATACTTAAATTGATATTATTTAAAGCTTTAAAAGCTTGTTTTTTCTGATGAAATGTTTTTGAAATATTCTTTATTTCTATCATTTTTTCTCTGTAATTTTTAATAAAAAAAGGCTCTACAACGTGGTAAAGCCTTTAAAAATATGTTATAATAAAAGTAAGGTCAGCCACTAAAATTCCTACAAAAAGGCATACAGCAATACATCATCATATAATTGATGTTCATCTTCGACATAAAATTGTAGGTGAATTTTGATTTCATTTTCATTTTCCAAACTTGAATACGGTTGCAAATATAAAACATATATTTTTATTAGTCCACTAAAATAATAGACTTTTTGTGTTTTAATTTAAATTTAATAATTAAAATGTTGTAAATCAATATTTTATTTTTGTGTTTTTAATTTGTTTAAATTAGAAAATATTTTGTTCTCAGAATAATCTTATTTAAGCTAATGAAATTAATTCATTATTGAAGTATAGTTTCTCTTCGCCTTAATTATCATTTAAGTTTAAAAATATTGATGGTTTTTAATTTCCATAAAGTAAAAATTATATTTGTTCGTCTCTTTCAAAAAAGGTTTTAAAACCAAAAATTATGGAGAATACGAACATTAATAACGGAATTATTCTGATTCCTGACTTCAGTGGATTTACTGAATTTGTGTTCAATACAAAACTTTATACCGGAGAATATATTGTAAAACAACTACTTTCTATTTTGATTGATGTTAACAATCAGTATTTTGATGTTTCAGAAATTGAGGGCGATGCGATTTTATTTTATCGCTACGACAACAAACCTTCGTATAAAAAGATTTCCGGAATGTTAAAAAATATGAGAAATGCTTTCAATATGAAAATTCAGGAATTAAGTGAAATGTTGAACACCGCCATCGAATTGTCATTAAAATTCATTGTTCACTACGGGAAATTTTCACAATACAACATTGGAAGTTTCAGGAAATTATATGGGAAACCTATCGTAGAAGCGCATCAAATGCTAAAAAATGGTTTTGCCGAACAGCCTTCTTATGCTTTGTACAGTCATTCTTTTCTGGAAAAAAGCAGGCAATTAGTTAACATCAAAGAGATGGAATTGTTCGAATTCGGTGAAATTGAGTATTTTGAGAATATGATGATGAAAAACAGATAATTATAAATGTAATTAATTACTGTCAGATTTTTATTTTACTATAAAAATTATAAGAATATAACATTAAAAAACCGTTTCGCAATAACGAAACGGTTCTAACATTTTTAGATTGTAATTATTTTTTGATTACTTTGAATGGTTTAGTGCTGCCATCATTCATTTTAAGGTTAACGATATATAATCCTGTTGTCAAACTTGAAAGGTTTATTTCTGTAGCAGGTGCAAGAGATTTAACTTCTCTTCCTGAAATATCACTTATAGAAATAGACTTAACTCCTTTAATATCAGAAATGTTAAGAGTACTTGAGAATGGATTTGGATATACAGATAGATTTCCTGTTTTGTTAATATCAGAGACTGCTAAAGTTTGAGCATTTACTTTTAAGATGTGATCTTCTGATTGTCCATTTATTACATTACTACAAGGTGAACTTAGTGCTGCTAATTGAGTCGTATTGTTGGTAGTTGGGAAATAATTGGTTTTTATTCTCATCCTTAAGTCACCGACAACAGCATTTGAAGGAACTGTGAAAGTTGCTGGTATAAGTGGAAAGTTGTCTGCAGTTGTACCAGTACCTGTTAATGGAGTAGTAGTATTAAATGCTTCATTAGAATCATCAAAATCTCCATCATTATTCCAATCGATAAAAAATGTAAGTCCCATTCTGTTGGTACCTGCAAAAACCTTTACATTCATAGCCACATTGTCGGCCTGAGTAACAGTAAAGTTTGTCGCATCTTGTAGGAAATATTCTTGTGGCGGTGTTGTAGGACCTGGGGTTGTGCCTGAGACTTTTTCCAAGCTTCCAATTTTTACAGAGGTAACCGGAAATTTATTATCAGCTCCATTTGCAGAAACACTACAATAGTCAAACTTGTAAGTAACCGTGTTGGAAACAGCATTCTGTCCTGAGTTTGTACACGTTGTTTTTAATCTGTAAAGTATAGAATTTCCAAAATTTCCAATTGGAGTAATACTTGAAGAGGGGGTTATTGCAGAAGAAATATCGCTCCACGAAGCTCCATTGTCGGTAGAACTCTGCCATTGATAGGTAATTCCTCCTCCAGCAGAAATTGCTAAAGCAGAAGTTGTAATTGGTGTTCCGGATTTTCCTATATATGAAGATAAACTAACGGTACCTGCGTTAGGTGTTCCAGAGCAAGCAGGAGCAACTCCAGTAATTTTAACGTCATCAATACTCAAGCCTGGCTGTGTAGCAGTAGTTGTATTAGCATAGAAAAGCCATCCGACGTAAATAACAGCATTTTCAGCTCCTGCTGGCAAAGCTAAATCTGTAATAGTCTGGGTGGCAGTTTGACCTTGTAGTCTGGTACTTACAGGTATCCAGTTTATTTTATCCGTAGAGTATACTAACTGTCCGTAGTCCTGATCTGCTTCTCCTCCACATTTCCATTTGTATGATAATCTGAGGTTAGAGTACGAAGTGGTGTCTACCATACGATAAATTAACGCTGCAAATCCTGTGTTAGTTGCAGAAACACTTTGATATGAACAGCTAAAACTCGTAGCCGCAGTTACGCCAGTGACCTGCATTGTTCTTACACTTATTAAATTAGAAGGACATCCACTTTGAACGAAAAAAGCATTATAAGGATAGATGGATAAAGTTCCAATGTTGGTTCCCGTCCAACTTCCCGTGGAGCCAGTAGTGACTGTGTCAAAATTGTCCTCTAAAAGTGTTGTTTGCGCAGAAATGCCAATTCCAAATACTAAAAGGCACGATAGTAAAAAATTTCTCATAATTATTTTAAATTTATATTTCAACTAATATATAAATTATTTATAATATTTTAATATTTTTTAACTAAAATAAAACAATAAAAAAACTATTTGATTGTATTTTTTTCAAAATAATCATTTATAAATATATATTTTCAACAAGATTTTATTTATGTTTTAAATTTTGATAATAATAACTATTAAACATTTTTTATTTTTTTTTTAATTTAAAGGAAAAAATTATTGTCAAATTAGAAAAGTGTATGCATTGAGCTTTTTGTAATTACAGCTAATAGTATTTTAAAAGTTATTTTGTATTACGATTATAAAAATGTATGACAGTAATTAAAAAAAACCGATATTTAAAGTAGATTATTAATTTCACTATCTCATTTCAATAATTCCAAAAAAAATCCCGACTTTTGCAACCCTTCCAATAATCCCCACTATTCATGAAACTTTGTATTGCCGAAAAACCCAGTGTTGCCAGAGATATTGCCAAAGTATTGGGCGCAACCATGCCTAAACAAGGTTATATGGAAGGAAATGGCTATTGTGTAACATGGACTTTCGGACATCTTTGCACCTTAAAAGAACCTCACGATTACGGTCCGCAATACAAATCCTGGAATTTGTTTTTGCTGCCAATTATTCCTCAAAGTTTCGGGATCAAATTAATTCCGAATAAAGGCGTTGAAAATCAGTTTAAAGTAATCGAAAGATTGGTAGCCGAATGTGATGAGGTTATCAATTGCGGGGATGCCGGTCAAGAGGGAGAACTTATTCAAAGATGGGTTTTGCAAAAAGCAAAATGCGACAAACCTGTACAGCGTTTGTGGATTTCATCATTGACAGAAGAAGCAATTAAAGAAGGTTTTGAAAAATTAAAACCAGCCGAAGATTACAAAAACCTTTACCTAGCAGGAAATGCAAGAGCGATAGGAGACTGGTTGTTGGGTATCAATGCAACGCGACTTTTTACGAAAAAATTTGGTGGAAATAAAGCGGTTTTGTCCATTGGAAGAGTACAGACTCCGACTTTGGCAATGTTGGTTCAGCGTCAGAAAGAAATTGATGCATTCTCAACCGAAGAATATTGGGAACTGAAAACCAAATACCGTGACGTAATTTTCAACGCTGCAATTGACCGTCTCAAAACTTTAGACAGAGCCGAAAAAGGTTTGGAATATCTAAAGGTTAATCCTTTTGAAATTCTTTCATTTGAAATTAAAGAAGGAAAAGAAAAAAATCCAAGACTGTTTGATTTGACCGGACTTCAGGTGAAGGCCAATAAAAAGTTTGGGTATTCTGCTGACAGCACTTTAAAATATATTCAGAGTCTTTACGAGAAAAAGCACGTTACTTATCCGCGTGTTGACACGACATATCTATCGGAAAGTTTATATCCAAAAATTGGAGGAATCCTTCAAAGTATGGCCATTTACAAAGATTTGATTTCGCCTTTGCTGGAACAACCGATTCCAAAATCTAAAGCGGTATTTGACGATGCAAAAGTGACCGATCACCATGCGATTATTCCAACTGAAATTCCGCCTTCTCACAATTTAACGAGAGAAGAGAAAATGATCTATGATTTGATTGCGAAACGTTTTATCGCCGTTTTTTATCCTGAATGTAAAATTTCAAATACTTTGGTTGAAGCTCAGGTTGGTACAATTCCTTTTAAAACAAGCGGAAGACAGATCCTCGAACCGGGTTGGAGAGCGGTTTATGCTAAAGATGCCAAAGAAGAACCAACTGATAAAGAGAAAGATAAGGAAGAAGAACAGACGATTCCTGAATTTAAAGTTGGGGAAACGGGACCTCATGACCCGATGATTCATCAGGGAAAAACTTCGCCACCAAAACCTTATACCGAAGCAACCTTGCTTCGAGCGATGGAAACTGCCGGAAAGCAAGTAGATGACGAAGAACTTCGTGAAATGCTCAAAAATAACGGAATTGGAAGACCTTCAACGCGAGCAAACATTATCGAAACACTTTTCAAGCGAAAGTATATTGAGAAGAAAAGAAAAAATCTGATTGCTACCCAAACCGGAATTCAGTTAATTGATACGATTGAAGACGAATTGCTGAAAAGCCCGGAATTAACAGGGGAGTGGGAATTAAAACTGCGAAAAATTGAAAGTGGTGAATACGAAGCCAATCAGTTCAAAGATGAATTGATACAAATGGTGACCGAACTCACCAAAAAAGTGGTTGACGGAAAGGCAAAGGTTTTCACCTTGCATGAAGAAAAGGAGGAAGTCAAAGAAAAGAAAAAACGTGAGCCGGCTGTAAAAAAAGAATTACAGTCCTGGGAAGAAACACAATGCCCGAAATGCAAATCACACAATTTGATGAAAGGAAAAACCGCAGTCGGATGTTCCGATTTTAAAAACTGCGGCTTTAAAGTTTCATTTGATATTTTCGGTAAAAAGCTTTCCGATAAACAATTGATGGATTTAGTTTTAAAAGGAAAAACCTCAAAATTAAAAGGATTCACAACACATTCCGAAAGTTTAACGGAAGGAGTTGTTTCTCTATCACCTGAATTCGTGACAGTTTTAATTTAAGTGAAAAGTAAAAAGAGCCAAGTAAAAAGTAATTTTGCAACTATCAACTATTTCAGATAAAGCCTCATTCTCGCTTCATATTCAGGCTTGGTTTTCAATAGCTTCCAAATCTTTTTATCATCGGGATTGCTGATTCTGTAATAAATAATTTTGTCTGCGGAATATTTGAAATACGGATGATTTTTCAGCCATTCTTCGGGTGCGTCGACCAAAGTATGTCGCTCAACTTTTGAATTATCGAGTGGAGCAATACTTAATAATTTTTGAACTAATTCTTTATCAATATTATAGGTCTCCAAAATTTGTTCTTTGGTCATAAACCCGCCCAGTTTTTTTCTAAAACCGATCATCGAACCTGCGCTTTTTTCATCCAAACCAAATTCTAAAAGCTGTTTAAAAGTAATAGAATTCATATCTGTTTTTGAAAAATCAGTGTTCTCCTGTTTGAATTCGGGCTTTTTATCTTCAGCATTTTTCGCTATTGTAGAAGCGTTTAATTTGATAAAAGGTTTTAATTCTTCAAATTTTTCTGCGGAAATGACAAAGCAGTTTTTAATATCTTCTAAAGTTTTAAAACTTCCTTTCAAGTTTTTGTCACGATAATTAACAATCACATTCGCTTGCTTTTCTGAGAATCCTAAAGCCATCCAACCTTGCACATCCAATATATTCGGATCAAAAGAAGTTTGCAGCGTTTTAGATTTGAATGAACTGGATTTTCCGGCATAAGCATTAAAATTGGCAGGAGTTTTTGCCGGAAGAATTAAGTAAGGTTCAAGTTTCGCATAATTTTCTTCATTGATGATAAAGCATTCTTTGAATTTTTCTTTACTCACAAAACTTCCGCCTAAATAATTTTTATATTTTAAAATTGCCGCAGCCTGTTTCTCAGAAAATCCGATGTTTTCCCAATCGGTTTGTGAAAGTTGGTCAGGATTAAATTTTCTTGTGATGTTTAAAGATTTCTTCTCATAACTTTTAAAACCTGAATTTCCGGATTTTGCTTCCAAATTGGTTTCAGGCAATAAGATAAAAGAATTGAGTTGGGAATATTTTTCTTCTGAAATCGCATAACATTTCTTGAACTGTTCTTTTGATAGAAATTTTCCGCCGACAATTTTTTTGTATTTTAAAATTGTTGCTGCTTGTTTTTCGGAAAATCCGAGCTTTTGCCATTGATTTTCATCTAAATCGTTTGGATCAAATTCTGAGAATGATTCTACAGGTAAACTTTCGGAAATAAATGTCACCTCGGGAAAAGTTTCATCAGATTTGTTGGCGTATTTTTGAAATCCAACTAGTGTAAACAACAGCATTCCAAGAAATGCCATCTTCTGATAGTAATTTTTTTTCATCGTTATATGTTTATGTTTTTTGGCTTATTTCTATTTACCGAAATGAGCATACAATAAAGTTATGAATTAATTTAATTCATAAGCAAATAAAAATGAAAAAAAATAGTGATTAAATGATTGTTTTACAGTGAATTGTAAAGTGTGTTTGATAAATATGTTTAAACAAAAAAAATAAACTTAAGAATCACTTTTTTTGTGAATGAAAATTTGGACAAGTGACACGACAAAGATTCCAATCAAAGCGGCCATTAAATAAGTATTCACATTAAAAACAGCTCCGATAATTATAAGAAATAATGAGACTCCAGCCAGAGTTTTTAAATGCTTTCTGTGTTTTACTTTAATCATTTGAAATTACATTTTTATTCAGAATCTTTTTCAACCAAAGAATCTTTGAGCTTAAGCAATTCTGCTTTTACGAATTCTAAACGGTCGATTAATGTTACCGTTTCAGAAATTTTTGAGTTGGTTGTTAGGGCAATTCTTGCTCCATCAAGCGTATATCCTTTTTCTTTTACCAAATGATAAATGATTTTCAGGTTTTTGATATCTTCGGGAGTGAAGTAACGGTTTCCTTTTTTGTTTTTTTTAGGTTTGATGATGGGGAATTCTTGTTCCCAATATCTTATCAATGAAGCGTTTACATCGAATGCTTTCGCAACTTCTCCTATCGAATAATACAGTTTGTCGGGTAAATTTGTCTTCATTATAAAATCCTGAAAACTCAAAGATAAATATTTTTTAAGCTTTACTACAAATACACGTTGTAAAATGTTCAGGTTAAGCGTATTTTTGTTCTCTTTCACACTTAATTAATCAGGATGAATTCTATCTCGGTATTGCACATCAATCTTTTTCAGTCAGAGAAAAACGCTCCGGATTTTTACTTTAATACGTTAAGAAATCATTTGGTTTCCAGCCATAAACATATCGAGAAACCGCACCGTCATGATTTTTATGTCACCGTTATTTTTACTAAAGGAACCGGGACTCATGAAATAGATTTTCAAAAATATGATGTTTCTGAAGGAAGTCTGTTTTTTCTTTCTCCGGGACAGGTTCACAGTTGGGAACTTTCTCCGGATACCGATGGTTATATTTTCTTTTTTTCTCAGCCTTATTACGAAATGCACTACGTTAATCAGAAGTTGAAAAATTTTCCATTTTTTAATTCTCCGAGTTTTCCGAGAAAGCTTCAGCTTCAATCAACAGAATTGGAAGCTATGATTCGCCTTTTTGAAGCTATTCAAAATGAACATCAATCTCAGAATGTCATGAAGCAGAGCTTTATTCTTTCTCTTATTTCTCAAATTTATATTCAGTCGGTAAGAGAGTTTTCTAAAGGTGATGAAAAAACGTCCGCCACAAGTGTATCTTATTTTAAACATTATCAGGATTTCGAAAACTTATTGGAAGAGTCTTTTACTTCTCAAAAATCGATTTCTTTTTATGCTTCACAACTCAATATTTCGGCAAAGCATCTTAACAGAATTACCCAAACCGTTATGCAAAAAACGGCTTCTGAAATTATTACTGAAAGAGTGATTCTGGAAGCTAAAAGAATGCTTATTTATCTTGATGAAGGGCTTGTAGAGATTGCTTTCAGATTAGGGTATGAAGAGTATTCTTATTTTGCGAGGATGTTCCGTAAAAATACAGGAATTACACCCTCGCAATTTATTAAAAATCATAAAAACTAATGCTTTACAATGAAAGTTTAAAAGGTCCTTCAAAAGTTGTTTCGAAAGTATCTAAAACTTCATTTTTTTCATCTAAAACAACAAATGTTATATTTTGTTTGGACGATTTAATTTCATTTTCTGGGAATGCAATGCTAATTGAACCTTTGAGAATCTGGTCGCCTTTTAAAACGATTTTACTCGGTCCTGAAGAGATAATTTCGGCATGATTGGGATGTGTTATTTTTATCGTAATTACTTTTTTCTCATTGGTTTTATTTAAAAAAGTATAGGTGAAATTATTGATGATCTTACCGTCTCTCACAAAGAATGTAGACCCCGCGGGTTTTATAAATTTTGCTTCCATAGAACCTCTGTCGTTTAATAAAAATCCTAAAAATCCTATTAATAACGCCAGAAAAACTGTGGTAATAATCATTCTTGAAGTGATTCCAAGTTTTTTTCCGGTTTCAATTTCTGCTTCTGTGGCATAACGTACCAATCCGGTTGGTAAACCTACTTTTACCATTACCTCATCACAAGCGTCGATACAAGCAGTGCAGTTGACGCATTCTAATTGCTGACCGTTTCTGATATCAATTCCTGTAGGACAAACCACTACACATTGTCCGCAATCGATACAGTCACCTTTTCCTGAAGATTTTCTGTCTTCTCCGTTTCTCCATTTGGCGCGGTTTTCTCCTCTTTTTGTATCATAATATACATTGATGGTCTGCTTGTCGATTAACACGCCTTGAAGTCTTCCATAAGGACAGATCAAGGTACAGACTTGTTCACGCAACCAAGTGAAAACAAAATAGAAAACTAGGGAAAAAGACAGCATTGCCGTAAAATGTAAAGGATGTTCTACCGGACCTTCCTGAATGATTTTGAAAATATTTTCGTACCCGACAATGTACATAAACATAAAGTGGGAGATAATCAATGAAATAATAAAGAAAACAGACCATTTTAAAAGTCTTTTTCTTATTTTTTCGAAATCCCAACTCTGTCTGTCGAGTTTCATTTGTTTGTTACGGTCGCCTTCAATCCAATATTCTATTTTTCGGAAAACCATTTCCATGAAAATGGTTTGCGGACACAGCCATCCACAAAATATTCTTCCGAAAACTACGGTAAAGAGCATTACAAAAATGACAGAAATCACGGCTCCTAAAGCCAAAATAAAAAAATCCTGAAGGTAAAATGACTGCCCTAAAATAAAGAATTTTCTATCAATAAGATTAATTAATAGAAATGGATTATTATTGATTTTTAAAAATGGAATTCCGAAAAATAAAGCTAATAAAACATAACTTGTATAATCTCTGTAATTGGTAAACTTACCTTTTGGTTTTCTGGGAAAAACCCATTTTCGTTTTCCTGTATCGTCCATTGTTCCTACAGAATCTCTGAAAGCCTCATCATCACTTCCCGGAATTTTTATATTACCTTGCTGAATGCTCATCTTTTGAATTTTATTGAATTAAAAGGACTTTTTTAGATGATTTGTAAATCATTTCTGAAATATTCAGTCTAAATTTTCCTCATTAAAAGATGATGCAAAGCTCTTGATTTTAAGGTTTAATAAATAATATTAAATACTTACAGAATAGGACAAAAAGGACATTTGGTTGTTTGTATTTAAACTAAATAATTATTCATATAAAATTGGCAATACTTTTTACAAATCGTAAATTGTAAGCCTTAAATTTATAGAAATGAAAAATATTTTGAATGCAGGTCTTGTTGGTTTGGTTTTGGCATTTACCAGTTGCAAATCACCAAATTACAATGCTATGTTGGAAAATACTGAACCAAAATTAATATCAAATCAATTTTCATTTACCGAAGGACCTGCAGCAGACAAAGCCGGGAACGTTTATTTTACAGACCAACCCAATGACAAAATTTATGTCTGGGATTGGAAAACAGACAAAGTATCTTTATTTTTAGATAAAACAGGAAGAGCCAATGGAACCTATTTCGATGAAAATGATAATTTAATTACCTGTTCAGACAATGAAGGTGAAATCTGGAAGATTGGTAAAGACAAGTCGGTTGAGGTTTTGTCTAAAGGCTTTGAAGGGAAACGACTAAATGGTCCCAACGATCTTTGGCTCGACGGAAACGGAGGAATTTATTTCACCGATCCATTGTATAAAAGAGATTATTGGCAAAATTTTAAAGTAGAAATTCCTGAGAAAAATCTGTATTACAGAAACAAAGATGGCAAAATTTCAAAACTGGAAACTTTTGTGCAGCCTAATGGAATCTTTGGAAATGTTAAGACAAAAAAACTGTACGTTTCAGATATTGATGCCGGAAAAACGTATGTTTACGATATTTTAGGAGACGGAAAATTATCTGAAAAGAAATTATTCTGCGAAATGGGCTCAGACGGAATGACGTTAGATAAAGATGGAAATCTATATATTACCGGAGATGGCGTCACTGTTTTTAATGCTAAAGGTGAAAAAGTACATCACATTAAAATTCCTGAAGACTGGACTGGGAATGTAACTTTTGGAGGTGAGAAAAACGATATTCTGTTTATTACCGCTTCAAAATCTGTTTACACATTGCAGACAAAAACAAAAGGATTGAAATAGGATAAATTAAGGTTGAGGTTTAGGTTAAGGCTGATTTTTGTTAGTCTCAACCTTAATCTCAGCCTCAATCTAATATGCAACTTCCATTTTCACTTTCTTGCCTTTCAGCTTTTCAGTGCTTAGTTTTTTAAGTAATTCTCTTACTTTAGTTCTGGAAACAGCTACATAAGATGTCGTATCTTTTACTTCGATCAGACCAAGATCTTCTTTTTGTAACTCACCTTTTTTCAATAAATATCCAACGATATCTACTTTATTGACTTTGTCTTTTTTTCCTGCGCTGATGTAAATTGTCTGAAAAGGCGGGTTTGCGGGAACTTTAGAAAATTCTTTTACAGATTCTTCCGGCGTATCTTTTTTAATGAAAGGAAATTTTTCATCTTCTGTCATCACCAAATAAGCAAAACCTTTTGCATTCATCCTTGCGGTACGACCGTTTCTGTGAATGAAAGCGTCTTCTGTTGCCGGCAATTGATAATGAACGATCGATTCAACTTCCGGAACGTCCAAACCTCTTGCAGCCAGATCTGTGGTAATCAAAACTCTGGCTGTATCATTTCTGAATTTCAGCAATGCGCGTTCTCTTTCATCCTGTTCCATGCCGCCGTGGAAGGTTTCTCTGGCGATGCCTTTATCTAAAAGCAAATCAGCAATACGGTCAACCGTTTCTCTGTGATTACAGAAAATCAGAGTTCTTTTATTTCCAATTTTGCAAATCAGATGAAATAAAGTATCCAGTTTTTCCTCAGAAATCGTCATCACTTTCCTTAACTGAATATCAGGTTTATTTTCTCCTAATTTTAAGAAGTCTACTGTTTTTTCATCTTTCAGACCTGTAAACTTAGGGATTTCGTCCATTGAAGTTGCAGAAGTCAGAATTCTCTGGTAAAGATTGTACATGTTTTCAATAATATATTCCATATCATCATGAAAACCCAATTCTAAAGCCTTATCAAACTCATCAAGTACCAGATTTTTGATTGTTTTTACATCAAGATTTTTATTCCTCATGTGATAGGCAATTCTTCCCGGAGTTCCGATCAATACAGCAGGAGCTTCCTTGAGATTGTTGATCTCAATTTTTTTATCGTGACCGCCGTAGCATACAGTCACCTTAAAATCTGTTCCCATCGACTTGAATACCTGCTCAATCTGTAAAGCCAATTCTCTTGCTGGTACTACTATTAATGCCTGAATTCCTGTTGATTCTTTCTTAAGATTCCTAAGAACCGGAAACAAAAAAGCTAATGTTTTTCCTGATCCTGTAGGTGAAAGCAAAACAACATCGGTATTGTTTTCTGTAGTTTTATATGTAGATTTCTGCATCTGATTCATATCCTGAATCTGCAGTTTTTTGTAAATAGATTCTAATTCCATTTTGCAAAGGTAAGTTAAAAGTATTTTTGTGGAAATTATTAAATAAATTTTACAGAAATTTGCATAAACCCTCAAACCCTCAAACCCTCAAACCCAATATGACTCCCGAAAAAAGAAAACTCATGACCGACAGTTTCAATCGTTCTGAAACATTGAAATTCTATAAGGCTGAATTACTAGAAGTAAACACTGATTTTGTTTCTATTAAAATTCCTAAAATGGAATTAATGACCAGAAAGGCGGGAATGTTCAACGGGGCAATGATTGCTTCCTTGGTTGATGTTTCTTCAGGATATGCGGCAGTAAGTCATTACGAAGAAGATTGCTATGTAGTAACGGTGGAGTTGAAGGTGAATTATTTAAGACCTGCAATGGGAGATGCGCTGGTTTCAAAAGCTTATGTCGTGAAAGGTGGTTCTAAGATCAGTGTCATCAGAACAGAGATTTTCACGGTTGACGAAAAACACTCTTCTGAAAGTCATGTAGCAACGTCTTTGGTGACGATGATGAAAATTAAATAAATTTATAACAAAGAAAACTTAGTATACATCAATGATTGCATGTCATTGGAATAGGTTTTGTTTATAAAAGACAGATAATATAAAAATAAATACGATGAACTTAATTATTAGACTTCTTATAACAGCTATTGTGGCTTTTTTACTGACCAAAATTTTACCGGGTGTACATTTTGACGGCTTTTCTACGGCAATCATTTTTGCTATTGTTTTAGGACTTTTAAACCTAGTCGTGAAGCCAATTTTAAGTCTTTTTGGTTTGCCGCTTACCATTATTACTTTAGGCTTTTTTGCTTTGGTAATCAATGCTATAATTATTCTTATTGCAGATTATTTTATAGATAGTATGGTTGTAGATGGTTTTTGGTGGGCGTTTATTTTCAGTATAGCACTTTCTATAGTGACGTCGCTTGCCAATTCGATGTTTTCAGATGGAGATTAATTAAGATTAATTTTAAAATATCAAAGTGGAGATTCAAAAGATTTCCACTTTTTTTATGAAATAGAGTATTCTTTCCCTGTTTCGCGATTGAATATTGTCGAGTTTGTGTGGTATTTTAAAATGTAGATAATGTTTTAATATTGTGCTTTTATTATAATATTAATTAATTCTTAATAATTTATAAATAAATGCTATCTGTTGTGTATTTTGTACATAAAAAGTGTTATTTTTAAGGTATATTTATTAGTAAATTGTTTTAATTGATTAATAATTTTAATCACACCAAATTTCTATGACAAAATATTTACAGATTTTCTTGCTGTTGATCAGTTGTTATGCCTATTCGCAAACTCCCATAAGTGTAAAAGTGAAAGACGCTGTTGGGAATGAAAATTTTCATGTAACGTGTACAAATGATCTCGATGCTAATGGCTGTATTCCGCTTCATGTAGAATATCCGGAGCTGAAACAGACAACGACGTACCAGCTTACGCAGGGCACGTATGATCCGCCAATTCCTCTGAATCAGGGAACGGTATTGAATGCTAATTTTGACGATTTATTTACGCAAAAAATAGATTTACCATTTAAATTTTGTTTTTTTAACCAATATTTTGAATCTGTCGTCATTGGCTCAAATGGAATGGTCACTTTTGATCTGAATCAGCAGGGAAATATCAATTATCCCAATGTTCTGTGGCAAAATCCTAACGCAGGTTTGCCCAAAAATTCTATTTTTGGAGTGTATCACGATATGGTTTTTTCTGCTGCAGATACATCGGAAATTTACTATTCTACAGTGGGAACTGCACCTTACAGAAAATTTGTAATCAGTTATTATGACGGAAGAGTTGCCGGATGTACCGATCGTTCTTCTTCACAAATTGTTTTACACGAAACCACCAATATTGTAGAAGTTTTTGTAGATAAAAAACTCACACCGTGCCCAACCAGAAAGTTTGAAAATGCTTTGATAGGAATTATAAATGATACGGGAACGGTAGGATATTCTCCGGCTTCACGAAATACCGGAAACTGGCAGGCTTTACAGGAATCATGGAAGTTTACTCCAAACGGAAGTGTAATTCAGCCAACAGTAACATGGACTAATTCAGCAGGACAGACCGTGGCACCGGGCATTCAGGCTACTTTGTGTCCTACACAGAATGAAGTTTATACTGCTAATGTCGTTTTTAATATTTGTGGAAATAGTAATTTAACGTTAACTGATGATTTCACCCTTGATTTTGACCCTTCTTATCCTATTTCAAGAAATTATACGCAGGATTTTTGCGGAAATGCTCCGATTCAGCTTAATTTAAATGATTTTAAACCTAATGTAACTTCACAAAATCCGGCAAATTTTAATTTTACTTTTCATGAATCTTTAGCTGATGCGCAGAATAATCAGAACAGTATTTCTACAAACTATTTGTTGAATGCCAATAAGGTTTTATATGTGAGAATTCAGAATCCCAATCTTCCCGGATGTTTCAGGGTGGCAGTTCTGACGTTGAACTTTCTTAAGAAAAACCTTTTGACGGATACTATTTTACTTTGTGATACCAACAACGATGGAATTGAACAGAATTATGATTTGAGTTTCTTAAACGGCCTGCTTTTTCCTGCTGGAACATCAGGATTTTCATATTATCTGTCTCAGGCTAACGCTCAAAATAATACCAGCGCTGTTACTACAGCAGATATTACTACAAATACAAAGATTTGGGTAAGACTGCAGGATGCGGCATGTACCTATATTCTTGGTCCTGTAAATTTTTCTTTCCAGCCGGGCGTGAATGCTAATTCTCCGATTAATTTTTCATACACGATCTGTGATATTAACGCAGATAATAATGAACCTTTTGATTTTGCTTTAAATATTGGTCCATTAATTACGGCACAACCGGGCGCTACTTTCACGGTGTATCAAACTTTTCTGGAAGCCTATAATAATTCAGGAACTGTAATAGGAACGATTAAAGAAGGTCAGTACACGGTGTATATCAGAGTTCAGATTCCGGGAGGATGTTTTGCGGTCGTTACTGTCAATTTGAATATTACTTTTACCAAGATTTTAGTCAATGATAAAAATGAATATATCTGTTTCAACGGAACAGATGATATTACCGTTAATCTACAAACACTTTCTGCAGGTATGCTTGTTGCTCCGTCAACGGTTCCAGTTACCGAGTTTTATGATAATTATTTAGCAGCTTTAGACGGAATAAATCCTATTTCGCCGACTCAGACGATTACAGAAAACGGGAATTTTGTAAGCAAAACTTTCTATGTTCGGTTTGAGCAAAGTGAAACGTGTTATACCATTAAAGCGATTAATGTACATCTGGTTCATCCGGTTATTGTAGACTCCAATTTTACGGTTTGTGATTTTAATAATGATAATACCGAAGTTGTTGCGCTTGCTCAGTTTTCGGGAGCGATAATCGGAAATCAGAATGCAACCACAACGTTCTATCTTACCCAAGCTGATGCTCAAAACGGAACGAATCCTGTAACGAGTGTAAATGTTGTTGGTACGAGACAGCTTTTCGTAAAAATTAATTCTTACAATTGTACCCAGATTTATCCGGTTACCATTAGTTTGGTATCAACTCCTGCAGTGAATTCTGTTGTAAATATTAATCTGACCAATATTTGTGATAATAATAACGATGGAGTAGAGCTGTATAACCTTTTGTTGGCACAACCTCAAATTTATAGTGGTTCAAATGTTACATTCACTTATTACACTTCATATGATCCTGCCACGCATGTTTTTTCAGGGCCTATTGCCACTCCTGCTGAGTTTCCTGTTCAGGGAAGTGCAACGGTTTATGTGAAAGTTAAATTTAATAATAATGAATGTTTTTCTGCGTCACAATTGAATATTCAGATGACATTTTTACCAGTGATTATACTAACAAATGCTGTTTTAAATACTTGTGATGAAGATTTTAATTTGAATGAAACTTTCCAGCTTAATGATGCGGTTTCTCAAATGTTTTTACCTTCTCAGAATACGTATCCGCTTTCTGATATAACGATTACTTATTACAATACTTTAGCACAAGCCAATGCAGGAGTTCCTTCCACTCAGATAGGAAACAGTATCGTAACAACGGTTTCTACGGTGCAGGTTTGGGCAAGATTCCAATCTAAAACAAATGGCTGTTTTTCAGTAGCGCCGATTCAACTGAATACTTATTTCCCTCCAAAAGCAATCAATTCAACCATAACCGTTTGTGATGATAATCTTGATGGTATTTATGAAGTCAATCTGATGAATTACACCAATCTTTATGTAGATATTCCGAATCAGATCAATACATTCACTTTTTATCTTAGTCAGAGTGATGCACAAAACGGAACGAATCCGATTGCAAATCCACAAAATTTTACAGCAAATCCTTTTCCACAGCAGATTTGGGTAAAAGTGATGAATATTCCGGGATGTGATGATATCGCTACGATTAATTTTATTATCGGAACTAAAGTCGTTCTTCAAAATTCCGGTCCATTCCTTCTCAATAATGTCTGCGATACCTTAAATGACGGCATTGAAAATGTAGACCTTACTCAATATCAATCGCAAATTTTCTCAGGGACTAATGCTACTTTTACTTATTATGCTTCTTTAGCTGATTTAAATTCAGGAACGAATGCCATTGCAAACCCGGCGAGTTATCCTTTTAATCAAAATTTAGGATCGGATATCGTGTATGTGAGAGTAAGCGTTCCGGGATTATGTCCTGAAATAGCAACCATTAAAATCTCCCTCAAGAAGGTTCCTATCTTTGAGATCCCAACACAGTATTTCTGTCCGGATACAACATTCAGCTATACTTTAGAAGTAAAAGATCATACCATTGTAAGTTATGTATGGACAAATCCTGCAGGGCAAATAGTTTCTACTACAGATACTCTTGTTAATGCAGGAATGGTAGGAACCTATACCGTAACAGTAACTTCAGATAACGGATGTTCTTACACTGCAACTTTTGAAGCAAAATATTATGATGTTCCGGTCATTCAGAATATGATTGCGAGTGGTAATACTTATACGATAATAGCGGCCGGTTCACAACCGATCCTCTATTCAATTGACGGTATTAATTGGCAGGGAACTAATGTTTTTTACAATCTGCCGACAGGAATTACAACATTTTACGTGAAATATGTGGAAGGAAAATGTATTGTAAAACAGGACGGAGTTATTTTAGATATTAAAAATGCAATTACACCAAACGGGGACGGGCAAAATGATAAATGGATTGTCAGAAACCTTCATGTTTTCGGAAATAAAATGACGAATGTAAAAGTATTTGACCGTTATCAGTATTTAATTTTCGAGCAAAATACCAATACTCAGATTGTTTGGGACGGAACCATTTCAGGAAGGCCAATACCGACCTCAAGTTATTGGTATGTCATCACACTTCCGGATGGAAGAACGTTTACGGGATGGGTGCTTGTGAAGAATAGTAATTAAACCTTAAAAATAATTAAGCCGACAAAACCTCATTGATTTTCAGTGAGGTTTTGTTGTATTTAAATCTAAATCATTTTGTTATATGGTATATTTTCTCACATTAGTTGCAGGAATTTTCTAATTTGAATATCTTTAAGACTTTCAATTTAAACTCAGAACTTTATATAAAATATGACTTTCCAAGAACAGATACAGCAAGGTATTCCAAGCCAATTACCTCAGCCAAAACCATACGAAACCAATATCAATCACGCTCCGAAACGTAAAGAAATTTTAACGGATGAAGAGAAAAAACTCGCTCTGAAAAACGCTTTACGTTATTTTGAGCCAAAATTTCATGCAGAATTAATTCAGGAGTTTAAAAAAGAACTTGATGAGTTCGGAAGGATTTATATGTACCGTTTTCGTCCGGATTATGAGATGAAAGCGAGAGACATTGCAGAATATCCCGGAAAATCTGAGCAGGCAAAAGCGATCATGCTGATGATTCAGAATAATTTGGATTATGCGGTGGCTCAACATCCTCACGAATTGATCACTTATGGTGGAAATGGTGCAGTGTTCTCCAACTGGGCGCAGTATTTATTGACAATGAAATATTTGTCTGAAATGACAGACGAACAAACATTGACGATGTATTCAGGTCATCCGATGGGATTGTTTCCTTCACATAAAGATGCACCAAGAGTGGTGGTAACCAACGGAATGATGATCCCGAATTATTCTAAACCGGATGATTGGGAAAAGTTCAATGCTTTAGGTGTGACCCAGTACGGACAAATGACGGCAGGATCTTATATGTACATCGGGCCTCAGGGAATTGTTCACGGAACGACGATTACCGTTTTGAATGCTTTCAGAAAGATCAATAAAGAACCACAAGGCGGATTGTTCGTTACTTCAGGTTTGGGCGGAATGTCCGGAGCGCAGCCAAAAGCAGGAAATATTGCAGGTTGCATTACCGTTATTGCGGAAGTAAATCCGAAAATTACCAAGATCCGTTATGATCAAGGATGGGTGAATGAAATTCATGAAAACCTTGATGAATTGGTTGCGAGAGTTAGAAAAGCTCAGGAAACTCAAGAAGTGGTTTCTCTCGCTTATCTTGGAAACATCGTTGAGGTTTGGGAAAAATTCGATCAGAAAAATTTAAGAATAGATATTGGTTCAGATCAGACCTCGCTTCACAATCCTTGGGCGGGAGGTTATTATCCTGTCGGACAAAGTTTTGAGGAATCGAATACAATGATGGCAGAAAACCCTGAATTATTCAAAGAAAAAGTTCAGGAAACTTTGAGAAGACACGCTGCAGCGATCAATAAACATACAGAAAAAGGAACCTATTTCTTTGATTACGGAAATGCATTTTTATTGGAAGCTTCAAGAGCTGGAGCTGATGTAATGTCTGAAAATCCGACATTGGGAAGAGAGTTTAAATGGCCTTCTTATGTTCAGGATATTATGGGGCCGATGTGTTTTGATTATGGTTTCGGGCCGTTCCGTTGGGTTTGTACAAGCGGAAAACCTGAAGATCTGCAGAAAACAGATGAAATTGCGTGCAGGGTTTTGGAAGAAATGATCCAGAATTCTCCTGAAGAGATCCAACAGCAAATGAAGGATAATATTCAGTGGATCAAAGGGGCACAGGAAAATAAATTGGTGGTCGGTTCACAGGCGAGAATTTTGTACGCCGATGCAGAAGGAAGAATGAAGATCGCTGAAGCTTTCAACAAAGCCATTAAAAAAGGCGAGATCGGAGCGGTAGTTTTGGGTAGAGATCATCACGATGTTTCGGGAACAGATTCGCCGTACAGAGAGACTTCTAACATTTATGACGGTTCAAGATTTACGGCAGATATGGCGATCCATAATGTGATTGGCGACAGTTTCCGTGGGGCGACTTGGGTGAGTATTCACAATGGAGGCGGCGTTGGTTGGGGCGAAGTGATCAACGGTGGTTTCGGAATGTTATTGGATGGAAGCGATGATGCCGACAAAAGATTAAAATCGATGCTTTTCTGGGACGTCAACAACGGAATTTCAAGACGAAGCTGGGCAAGAAATGAAGGTGCTGTTTTCGCGATTAAAAGAGCAATGGAAGCTGAACCGAATTTGAAAGTGACGTTGCCGAATTTTGTTTCAGACGAATTACTCGAATTATAACGAATGACAAAACGAATCTTAAAAGTATTCCTACTATTTATTGGACTGTTTTTACTGTTGCTAGCAATAAATTCATTTCGAAACTCACGGCTATCAATATTTACTTCATTTGGTTTTGGTCCCGGAGTTCAGGATTTTACGAAAAATCTTATCGGTGGATACGAATTGCTCAGAAATTCTGCTCATGAAGTTTTTATTGCACCTGCTGACGGATGGAATAGTGAAGTCGCCATTATCCCTTCCAAAGTTCTTAAAGTAAATACTTACAAAGAATTTATTATTGCAGAAAGGCAGGGTTTAAAAAGAAGAAATCCAAAAGACAGTTTGGATGGCTATGAAATTCCTGATGAAAAGGTGAAAGATTATTGAATTTTGAATACTGATAAAAACTATGTTTTAAAAAATTTAAAAATCACTGATCTTCAAAAGAAATTGGAATCTTTAAAAATCCCAACTGATATTGAATTGATTGATGTTTATAAATACTAATACAAAACCGATCGTATTAAAAATGCGTTATTGCGAGGAGTTGAAAATGCTTTTTTAAGGAAGCAATCCGTCACTTCGAGTAGCTTTTGAAAAAGGCGTATCGAGAAGTTTCTGATTTAAAATATTAAAACCTGCTGTGAGGCAGGTTTTAATATTTATGATGACGCTGATTTATCATCCGCTCTTTTTTTGTTAACTCAAAAATTGAAAATCATTATACGTGATTTCATACTTCTTTTAACTTATACTGTACTTTCAAATTTTCCCAACTTGCTGATAACTCAGGATTATATTTATTATATGTTTTTTCCTTTATTAATAAGTTAAAAGTTGATTTAGTTGTTTCATAATTTAATACATTAAGAATTACTTCAGCCTCTTTTTTTCTCTTATCATCTTCATCTATTAAATCGTTATAAACACGACAAAAATTATCCAATATGTTTTTCATTCTTAAACAAAATATTGAATAATTAATAGCTTCAGAAATCAAGATTAATGGTAGTGCAAGTTGTAAAATCATTGATAATACAGAATTATAACCCTGAACAGCAAGAGAAATTATTATTATAACTATTATTAAATTGACAATCCATTTTTCTTTTATAGATTTTATAGCTAAGTTGTACGTGAAAAAGCAACTCTCAAAACTATTTGCACCCATTCTTAGTATTCCTAGTTCTACTTCACTATTGTTATAATATCTATTTGATCTTTGAGTTGAATAATTTGTTTCAAAAGAATTATCTATAAAATCTGCTCTTTTTTGGAATGAAGAGTTAAATATTATATAACTAATACCAAATTTTAAAATTGCATAAAGTATAATGACTACTGTATTAGCATTACTCATAATTTCAGCCCAATATTTCAAATCAGTAAAATACTTACTAACTATAAAATTTGTTGCTGTTAGAATAGTTGAAATTAAAAGTATGAAAAATGATATAGAATCTATTTTTTTTGCAACAACCAATGACTCTTTAGCAGGATTATAATATTCACTCATTTTAAATAAATTTTGGAAATTTTTCGCCGAAAATTTTTCGCCAATTTTCTATAGCTTTTTCTTGGCTTTTATGATTTGTTTCAAAGTCTAAAGCTGTTAGAGCATATTGATAACATTCCTCTGCTTTGTTATGAATTCTTCTTCTTTCTTCAAAAGTTAAATTATTAATATTTCCTTGAATATTTTTTGGATCATTTACATCGTAAGATATGTTAGTCTTTAAATATCTGAAAAATTCTTTAATATTGATATCAATATATTCACTTTGTCTATTTTGTTTTACAAAGTTAATTATTAAAACTTCAAATAAATACGAACTCATTTTAGGATTTGTAAAATTAGCATTCCAATACTTTAAAGTTCTTACAAGCTGATATATTTTGCCACCATACATTCGATTAGTATTTTTAATATTGTCATGATCTATAATCGGGTTTGTTGCTTTCCAGAATCCAGAACCGTCAGGAATAAGGTAAAAGATGTTTACCGTATAAAAACATGGAACAATATCATAGCTCCAAGCATATGATGTCAAATTTAAAACTGCTGCTTCTTGATTTCTTTTGATTTCCGAATTAGCATATTGGGGGACTGTCTTTAACGCTCTGACAAATTTATTGACTACTTTGATAGAATTTAGAATATCATTATCTGAAAGTTTTTTTAGCTCATCAGAAGAGTTTTGAGTGTGAATGTGGTATGTGTTTCTATTAGAAAAATCAATCGAGTAATATGCATTTGAAGCATTTAAACAATACATCAAGTCAATATCATCTAAGGGTCTAATTTTAGTATTTCTTGCAAATGATCCATACTTAATATGTTTTTCTGGATAGTCATTTGGAAAATCTTCTACATTTTCTGGAAAACTTACCAGCTGATCAATTAGCCAGTCTCTGCTTCTACGAGCGTTATCAGTATTTTCCTTAATGAGATTTACTGTATTTATATTAAATTCTTCGAAAGCTTGATTTACACTTTTTGCCATATATTGTCTATTTGACATTAAAAATATTTATAATGTGCTCATAATTTTTACGGATAACCGTAACTAATGAAATTATTTATCAATAGCACAATTTATGAAATAGTTTTTGCGATTTATTCCGTATTTATACTATAATTTACTTTTGGAAGATTTTAAAATCCCCCGCTGGTGCGAGCATCTTGCTCGTACCCCACAAATAAATCACAGCACGAGCTTGAAGCTCGCGCTAGCGTAATACAATATGGAAATATAACCCAAATAAAAAACCATCCGCATCCACAAGACCTCACAAACACCCTTAAAATAAACCTCCTGCAATAGCAGGAAGTCTCCAACGCAACCATTGTGATTTACCAAAAAAAAGATCTAGCTCCAGCACCACCGAAAATCATTATCGACACGTTCCCAACCCCATATTTAAGGTTCTCAACCCTTCAGGATACGTAAAACATATATCGCTATACGTTCTGAAGAAGTCCCAATACGTTCCGTAAAGGTTTCGATATGTTGTATAACCTATTCCGATACGTTCATCAAAGATCCATCGTGGTTGGTGATACCCCCGATGGAGTTACTTAACCATTCAGACAGGTTATACAACCTATCTCGACAGGTAAAAGATTAGTAGAGATATATAAATAACCGCATCGAATCTTTCGTGTACGTATCCGGAGCGGTAAATGATATATTCAGACCATTGAAAAACCTCTTTTAATCATTAAAACACCTGTTCGAAGCTTCATTAAACCTCTCGGGAATGATAAATGACGTCTCATGATCATATAATAATCAGTTTGTTTGGATGAGTATTATATTTTTGGAGATAAGTAATGAAGACAAGTGAGAGATTTGTGGAAGTGAAAAACTGTATGGAAACAATTGTTCCTGTCATTGGCTACGCCGAATCTCCGATTTCTGTAAGAATTTAAGTATAGCTTCAATCCTAATAATAAACATAAGCTATAATATTTGTCATTCCGCAGGAATCTAAGCACAGTATAAGAAAAATTATAAGAAGATTCGTGTTAAGATCCTTTCAGGATGACAAACATTATGGAAACAATAAGGATAGATTCAAATAAATTCAGTGCCTTTGATATTCATTGTATAATTTAGAATCAGAAATTGATTATATTTGTATCAATAAATGAGACAAAAAGTATCTTTTTTATCGATTTAAAATCTAAAAATTAGAATCTAAAATTTCAAAAACATGACAGCAGAAATAGAAAAATACATCGAAATCCAAAATAACATTGATGAGATTCTGAAAAATTCTCCTTTCAAAATGTCTTATATTATTGAGAAATCGGGAATTAAGAAACCTACTTTTTTCAAAAAGCTAAAAGAAAAAAGATTCACACCGGAAGAGCTTTTAGTAATCTCAAAAACCATCGAATCTAAACAATGGCGTAACGAAACAAAAGAAGAAATTCTGGAGTCTTTGAAACGCTCTGAGGAAGATATTAAAAACGGAAGAACAATTCCTTATGAAATCTGGAAATCAGAAAGAGATGAGAGATTAAAAAAGTACAAAAATGATGCAAATAGAGGTATTAGCTAGTGCAGATCTGGACTTTAAAAATATTGAAGATTATTTATTAAAAGAATGGTCTTTGGATGTATTGTTGGATTTTTATGATAAATATGACAAAGCATTGGAAATTATTGCTTCTGAAAAAGTAATATTCTCCCGCTATGAAGACTCAGATTTTAGAAAATACCTTTTGACAAAACATAATACGATTATTTATAAAATTGAGAATAATGTTATTTATATCACTCGTATCCTTCAAAACTTCCAAGATCCTGATAACAATTACGAATCACTGAAATAATACTCAAAAACTAAATATGAAAAAAATAGGCATCATCGGCTGCGGCTGGCTCGGAAATCACATTGCAGAACGATTATCAAATCAATATGAAATCTATGCAACCACGACTACAGAATCAAAGGTTGAAGATCTACAATCTAAAGGATATCACACCACTTTAGTCAGTTTTCCTAATGAATTGGATCCAGAGATGAAAGAATGGGATGCAGCAAAAAAACTGGATGCTATTATCATCAGTGTTCCGTTTTCGGGAATCAGAGGTGCTCAAATTCCTATGAATGACAAACGTGAAAACTTGCTGAATTTTCTTGGAGATTTTAAAGGTCAAGTGTTTTTGACAAGTTCGACGGGCGTTTATCCTGAAACTGAAAAAGATTTTACAGAAGAAGATAAACCTGCACAAGAAGTAGAAAGTGAAAGTTTTATTTTAGATAAATTTCCACAGACCAATATTTTAAGATTGGCTGGATTGATGGGAGATCAGCGTCTTTTGAAGAATTATAATATTTCCAATATAGATCAGTTGGTGAATCATATTCACTACTCAGATATTTGTTCTGTAGTTGATAAAATGCTGGACAATCATTCCGAATCTAAAGTATATAACGTTGTCGCTCCAATTCATCCAAACAAAGAAGAGGTGATTAATGCTCAGAAAGATTTGCCTTATTCTGGTGAAAGAACAGACGTCGGAAGAACGATTTCTCCAAACAAATTAATTGAAGAGTTGGATTTTGAATTTCAATATCCTGATCCGAGATATTTTCATCTTGAAGATGTTCAGGGATAAAATGTTTCAAGTACAATAAAACCTGCCACACAGCAGGTTTTTATATGTTATTTATTCACTAAAATATTTTCAATAGATTCAAGAATTTCTTTTTCTACACTTTCTTCATCAAGTGTTTTCAGCGTGTAATTTTGTTCTTTCAATGCTGCGATTCCAATACCGTTTTGGAAAATTGTATCCTGATGTACAACGATTCTTTTTAAATTTTTATCAGCAACAAACATAATATGCGGAAACTTATCGTTGGCATAAAAATTAGAATCTACGTTTCTTGAGATCTGAAGTTTTATATTGGTTTGTGAATTGATGCCTAATCCATTTTTAATTTCTTCATTAAATGAAATCTTGCAGCCAAATCCGTTTTCTCTCAACATTCTTCTGAATTCCTGCATTTTGGGATCGATGAAGTTCTTGCAAAGCGTTTTAAAACCTTCAATAAATAAATCGTCCTCGCTTTTCTGTTTCTCCAGACTTTCTTTCAGCTTTTGTTCTTCCGATTTTAAATTTGAGAATAAGGAATTGAGCCTGTTGATATTTTCTTCTTTCATTTGCATTAATTTTTTTGGATTGCCTATTTGACCTGTTCTATTGTATTTCGCAGGATAATATTTTTCAAATATAAATAAAATCATGAAGAATTATATTGTCAAGTCTTATGTTGGAGATGTATGATTTGATAGACTTATTAACCTATTCTTTTTCTCTTGACTTCTAAAAGTTTAATTAGTCTTTGTTGTTTTCAATTTTTTCTGCCAATCCGATAAGAATTCCTTCAGGACCACGAATGTAACAAAGTTTATATATATTTTGATAGTCAACGACCTCTTCCACAAGTTGGGCGCCATGTTTATAAAGTCTTTTAAGCGTATCATCTAAGTCGGCAACGGCAAACATAACCCGCAAATAACCTAAAGCATTTACCGGAGCGTTGCGGTGATCTTCTATTACTTTAGGATTAATGAATTTAGATAGCTCCAGTCTGCTGTTTCCGTCTGGGGTAACCATCATGGCAATTTCTACCGATTGATTGCCAAGTCCCGTTACACGACCTGCCCATTCGCCTTCAATCATTGATCTTCCTTCCAGCTCCAGACCAAGTTCGAGAAAAAAAGAAATCGTTTCATCGAGAGATTCTACAACGATTCCCACATTGTCCATTCTAAGTAAATTCTGTTTTTTCATAGTTTTAAAATTATAAAAAATAATCGAACTTTAATATTTGCAATCAATTGAAAATAAGATATTTATTGGAGTTATAATAAACATTGAATAATGATTGTCAATTTTAAATCTATTATTAAGATAATCTTCAATTTTGTTTTCCAACCTTTTTATTCAATACTGCATCTTTAATAAAAAAAGAGACTATGAAAATTACGATACCAAAGCCTTGTCATGAAAAATGGGAAAGTATGACTCCACAGGAAAAAGGGAGATTCTGTGCTGTTTGCTCGAAAACTGTCAGAGATTTTACGAATGATTCTGATGATGAAATTTTAGACTATTTTTCTCATTTTTCATCTCAAAATACCTGTGGAAACTTTTACGAATCTCAGCTTAATAGAAATATGCACTATTCAATAATCAACTCACTTTTTTCAAAGTTTGCCATTGGTTTTATCTTAACAACTGGTGGAATTGTTTCTGTAAACGCTCAGGAAAATGATTCAGTAAAGACTTCAGCTCTTGCCAGTCTTCAAGGGAAAATATCTTGTTTAACAATTAATCAAAACAATGCTTATTCCTCACCTCGAATAATGGGAAGAGGCGCACCTTCATCCATTCAGGAAAGCAACGAACCTTTATGGGTAATTGATGGCGAAATTGTGGAAACTAAAACCTTAAAAGATTTTGATCCTAATAAAATTAAGAAAATGAATATCATCAAGGGAAATCAGGCAACTGCACTTTACGGAACTAAGGCGCGTAATGGAGTAGTCATTATTAAACTGAAAAAAGAATTTAGAAAGAAAAATTAATTCAAAGCAGCAATTTTTAACAGAAATAAACATAAGATTGGAATCATTCTTGACTTAATAGATGTATCACAAAATATACATTATGAAATCAGATACCATCAAAACCATCGCAAAATATGGTCTCGGAGCCATGTTGATTACCGCAGGAATAGGTCACCTCACATTTGCAAGAAAAGAATTTCAGGCTCAGGTTCCCAATTGGGTTCCGCTTGAGAAAGATGATACCGTTGTTTATTCAGGGATTGCAGAGATTGCTTTAGGAACAGCTATTATCGCTACTCCAAAAAAATATGAATCAATTGTGGGTAAAATAGCAGGAACTTTTTTTACTGCCGTTTTTTCGGGAAATATTGCGCAATATAAAAACGATCGAAACAGTTTCGGCTTAAATACCGACGGAAAGAGACTAGCCCGATTATTTATGCAGCCGTTACTCGTGTTCTGGGCATTAAAATCAACAGAAAAATAAATCAAACTCAGCGGTAAAGCTGAGTTTTTTGTTGTGTATTAATTCTTATTCAAATACGCACCAGATAGAGCAAATCTATTAATTGTCTCTTTTAAAAACGGATTTTTAGATCTAACTTTATTCTTTCAAATTTCAAACTATTAAAATATACAATTTATGAGTTTAAATAATCAAGCGTCATTCAGTGACCTTTTTAAATCAGAAAATGAAATTCCAGAAGAATATAAAGTTCCCGAAATTCACCAGCGAGAATATCTCCTTAACGGAGAATTGATAGAATGGAAGGGAGATGTCACGGATATTTATTCGCCGGTCTGTATTAAAACAGAGAACGGTTTAGAAAGAAAAAAATTAGGAAGCATTCCGAATATAAGCCCAAAAGAAGCGATGGAAGTTTTGGAAGCTTCGGTAAAAGCTTATGATAACGGATTGGGAGAATGGCCGACGATGTCTGTGGAAGGAAGAATAAAATGCATGCAGAAATTTGTGTATTTGATGATAAAAGAGCGTGATTTAATTATCAAATTACTGATGTGGGAAATAGGAAAAACGTTGCCCGATTCTACCAAAGAATTCGACAGAACGGTTGATTATATCAATCAGACAATCGATGCTCTCAAAGATTTAGACAGAGAATCTTCACGTTTTCAGCAGGCAGAAGGTACGATTGCCCAAATCAGAAGAGCGCCGCTTGGTGTAGTTTTGAGTATGGGGCCATTCAATTATCCTTTAAACGAAATTTTTACCACACTGATTCCTGCTTTGATTATGGGAAATACGATTTTGTTTAAACTTCCCAAGCATGGTGTTTTAGCGCATTATCCATTATTAAAAGCATTTAAAGAAGCTTTCCCAAAAGGAACGGTCAATACATTATACGGAAAAGGTTCAGAAATTATCACTCCGATCATGGAAAGCGGAAAAGTAAATGTTTTAGCATTTATAGGTTCGAGTAAAGTAGCCAACGGATTGAAGAAATTACACCCGAAAGTAAACCGATTAAGAGCAATTTTAAGTCTGGATGCAAAAAATGCAGCAATTGTCACAAAAAATGCAAACCTTGATGTTGCAGTAAGCGAATGTATATTAGGCGCACTTTCTTTTAACGGACAAAGATGTACCGCTTTGAAATTAATTTTTGTTCAAAAAGATGTTGCTGAAGAATTTACACAGAAATTAACGGAAGCTGTTTCTAAAATGAAGCCCGGACTTCCTTGGGAAAAAGACGTGAAAATTACTCCGCTTCCGGAAGTTAATAAACCACAATATCTGAAAGAATGTATTGACGATGCGTTAGCAAAAGGAGCAAAAGTCCTTAACGAAAATGGCGGATTTACAGAAGAATCTTTTGTTTTTCCTGCGGTGGTTTATCCCGTAAACAGTGAGATGAAACTTTATCATGAAGAGCAGTTTGGTCCGGTAATTCCGGTGGTTCCATTTGATGATATCCAAGAACCAATCGATTATCAGGTGAATGCAAATCACGGAATGCAGGTGAGTATTTTCAGTGAAGATGCGATGGAAGTCTCAAAGTTAATCGACTCTTTCGTTAATCTGGTAAGCCGGGTAAATATTAATTGTCAAGCTCAACGTGGACCAGATGTTTTCCCTTTTACCGGAAGAAAAGACAGTGCGGAAGGTACACTTTCAGTTTTTGATGCACTTCGCTCATTTTCTATTCGTTCTTTAGTTGCTGCAAAAATTACAGATTCAAATAAAGAATTGTTGAATACGATTGTGAGAGACCATGATTCTAATTTTTTGAGTACAGATTATATTTTTTAAGGATTTAAGTTTTAAAACTTTGATACAAAAAAACCGCAATACATTCTATTGCGGTTTTTTTTGATCATTAAGGTTCAAATATATTGAAACTTAAAACTTAGTTGTTAGTTAGGAACTTAGTTAAGGTTTCATTTAACAGTTCTGCATGCGTAACATTTAATCCATGTGGTCCGCCTTCAATAATGACAAAATCATTATCCGCAATTCCTTCTGCGGCTTGTTTTCCAGCTGTTTCTATTGGTACAATCTGGTCGTCATCACCATGTACGATCAGGGTTTTTACATTTACATTGGCTAATTCCGGTCGGAAGTCTGTATTTGCCCAGCTTTCGGCACATTTTACTGTTGCGATAGGAGAGGCGCAAGATGCAATGCTCCAGTCATAATCCAGCTGTTTTTGACTCACCTTTTGAGAAAGCAATCCGTAATTGTAAAAGTTTTTATGGAAACTTTCCAGGAAAGTTACTCTGTCAGTTTTAAGGCTTGTTAAAATTCCATACAATTCTTCTTCAGAAACTCCATGTGGATTGTCATATTTCTGTTTTACCAAAGGAATAATAGATGAGACCAACGCTATTTTATCTACATTTTCTGAACCGTAATTGGTTAAATAACGTACAACTTCACCTCCGCCCATTGAGAACCCGAAAAGGATGACGTTTTTTAATTCTAATTGCGTGATAAGTTCGTGTAAATCGGCAGCCAGGCTATCATAATCGTAACCATCTAATGTTGGAGAAGATTTTCCGAAACCTTTTCTGTCGTAGGTGATTACACGATACCCTAAGTCTAAAAGTAAAGGAACCTGAAGTTCCCATGATTTTCCGCTTAAAGGCCATCCGTGAATTAAAATAATCGGTTGTCCGGAACCGAAATCTTCGTAATAAAGTTCAAAGTTTTTGCTGTCTTGTTTTGTAAGGTAAGGCATATTACTATTTTTTTGTGATGTTTACTATAAAACACAAATTTTGCGCCATGAATGCAGCGAGATGAAGATGAGGTAAATGTTATGTTTTGATTTTCTTCAATTTTTTGTTTGGTGAAAGATGATTGGATCATTATCGAAAAAAAGAAAAAAAAATGTAACATTTATTTCAAAAAACTACTAACTCTACAGAGAGTAAAGAAACCATGACCTCACAACAGGAATTTATTACCAAAATCGATAAGCATAAAGGAATTATTTTTAAGATTTCTAAAATGTATATGGATGATAAAGATGACCGAGATGATCTTTTTCAGGAGATTACATATCAGGTCTGGAAAGCGTATCCTAATTTTAAAGGTGAAAGTGAATTTTCAACATGGCTGTACAGAATTGCGCTGAATACAGCGATAATTTTTTTGAAATCTGAAAAGAAAAGAAGCTTTATCGCCAATGAAGATTTTTCAAATTATAAAATTGTAAATGATGAATATGATCATGAAAAAGAGGATAATCTTGCTGAAATGTATAAAGCCATCAATCAGCTGAATCCTATCGATAAAGCATTTATTTTCTATTATCTCGAAGATTTTTCAGGAAGAGAAATCGCTGATCAAATGGGAATTTCTGAAGGAAATGTAAGAGTCAAAATGAATCGTGCCAAAAATAAACTGAAAGATATTTTAAATAATCAATAGGCAGGATGCGGGAAGTTTTAAAGCTGGAAGACTTTCACTATCCATCTCCGAACTTCCATCCAAGAATTTACAAAAACAAACATTATGAATATAGATGACCTAAAAAACGCCTGGAATGATGATGTTTCTGATGAAACACCCGAAATCAGCATTGAACATAAAAATAAAATCAATCTTCCGCTTGAAAAAATCAGAAAAAACATGCGAATGGAATTTTGGTCAACCGTTGGAATATTAATTTTCGGCTTTTCAATAGTCTGGATATCTGTTCCCGAAGCTCCATTTAAGTTTAAATTTTATTTGACAGTATTGTTGGTATCAATGCTAATTGTGGTTTCGTTCTTCTTCAGTAAGTTTTTTAAATTATATAATGACATTGGCAACCCGATGATGAAAACTTACGATTCACTGAAAGACCTCATGTATCAATTTGACCTAAATAAGCAGTATTATTTATCATTTATGCTTTCATTTGTCCCTTTTTTGGTTTGTGAACTGATTATTGTGATCGAGTTTCTCCCACATCGTAAACCGTTGAGTGATTTCCAGGTAGCTACCACAATTATTTCTATGCTTGCTGCTGGTCTTTTTGGTCTGTTCTTGTTAGCAAAATATTGGTACAGAATTTTTTATGGAAAATATGTTCAGCAGATAGAAAATCTATTGAACGAATTCCAAAAGAAATAATAAAGAAATTTGTGAAAATACCTAACGAAGAAGCTGCTGTTTAATATCAATTATAAGTTGTATCTTCGTGTCAATATCAGTTAAATGACAACAAAGTACTTTTTTCCGGTGCAGTATTCTTCGATTACGCTTTCGTTGTCTTTGTCATATCTGCATGATGACAAATTTTTAAAAAATTCTAAAGAGTTTATTTAATATCCCTGTCGAGACTCAGGGCAGGGCATTGTTAAGTATTTAACCCAATTTATTTTTCTGAATGTGCATTCTGCATACCTTATCACAAATTTTTGTGCGCTATGGCTATGTCTGAGTCAATATTCGGCATTCGGAAATTTCATTTTTTAAAAATAAAATTATGTCAGAACAGATTATTTTAACCACAGGAGTATATGATTTAATAAAAGACCATTTAAGAAGAAAAAAAACAACGGCTGAAGAAGAGAAAATACTTCTTGCGCAACTGAGAAATGCAAAACAGGTATTACGCCGTGATTTACCAAAAGATATCGTAACAATCAACTGTGAGGTAAAAATAAAAGATTCTTCACATCCTCAAGAGCAAAAATTTACGATTGTTTCCGATGACAAGGCAAAAGTGAAGAAAGGGAAATATTCTGTATTATCTGATATTGCATTGGCAATTGTAGGCAATAAAGAAGGTGAAGTTATTGACTGGCCTTTTAAGGAGGGAGACAGAAAAATCGAAATCCTTAGCGTAGAACATATCAATTAATTGAAAATAATGATATTGAAAGCTCCCAAGTTGGGAGCTTTTTTAGGTTTCGGTGCCGCTGAAACCTAAAAAAATATAATCAATCCTTTTTCAAAATACTTTTCGCAGAATCTGATGCAATAATCAAACCTGCACCCAACATTATAATATCTTTAATAACCAATCTTCCCGCTCCGGATAAATAAGGAAATCCATGCTGATCTCCACCCAAAGCCGGAACCCAGGTTTCTGGTGTTGTAATAAGAAAAGAAAGCGTGATTACCGACATTCCGGCGGTTAGAATTCCGCTTAAAACTCCAACTTTAGGATAGAAAATTCCTAAAAGCACCAGAATTCCGATGATACAGATTACACTTCCTAGAGCGTAAGAAAAAATATAAGTACCGTTGGTTTTGTGCCATTGAATATTTTCAGGAACTACTTCGCCTTCTTTATTTTTGTGAAGCTTGTAATTATCGGCGTCAGAAACTTTTTTTTGAAGAAAAAAGCTCATAAAAGGAGAATTGGCTACAAAAGGAATAATACCTTCCGCTTCATATTGAAAAGCTTTGAGACCTCCGATCCAGGCCATTACAATAAAAATACTTATTCTTAAAAAGTGGATAAAGTTTTTCTGTGAGTTTGCTAAAAGTTCAAGCATAATTTATTTTTTAACAAAGTTATGCCGAATCAAAAGCTAATGAAATGGACGATTGTGGAAGTTATTTGTACAAATCTGCCACGATAGAAATTCCTGTTTCTTTTCTGAACTGTGTGGGTGAAATTCCTACGTATTTTTTGAAATATTTACTGAAATGAAATTCATCATTAAAATTGAGTTCCATAGCGATTTCTTTAATCGATTTTCGGGTAAGATGAATTTGTTTTTTAGCTTCCAGAATTACCCGTTCCTGAATAATCTGAGAAGGAGTTTTATTAAATTTAGATTTGATTTTCTTGCTTAAGGTATTTGAGGTTACATGCAGTAAATCAGCATAAAAAGATAGACTCTTTTCTAAGATAAAATGTTCTTCTACAAGATTTTGAAATAATTTCAGTTCATTAAAATCATCTTTGATGATTTCCTTATCCGGAAGTAATTTATTCTTTTCCCTGCTTGAAATGGCCAGAATTAACTGAAGATATGACTGTAAAACCGAACCTGAAAAATCTTCATGATGATCCACCTCTTCAATTTTAGAAAAATAATCTGAAATCTCCTGATAAACTTCTTCGGTTAACAAAAAATGAGGAAAAAGATAAATATTATTGAAAAGCAAACCGTTACAAGCCACTTCTTTTTTATGAAATTCTATACAGTAAAAATCACCATGAAAGTTTAACACTTCAATCTCAATCTCAGTCTCACTTAAAATCTGAATATTCTGAAAAGGTGAAGTGAAAAATACTGTTTTTCCTGTAAAATTATATTCTATAAAATCAACAATGATTTTTCCGTTTCCATTAAACAAGAAAATATGATACATTGAGTCACTGAACGTATTTTTAAAATACGCCGAACTCTTTTTCTGAACGGAAAAAAATGTATTTTTCATATCCTAAAACTACAGAATTTTCTTTTAAACATTTATTAAACTCTACTGAGTATAATAAGCTGGAAATTCTCTTAAAATAGAATACAAATCTCGCCATTCAAAATATTTCGGACTTACACTTTCCACATCCGTAAAACCTTTTTCTTTAAAAAGTTTTTTTGTGCGGGTCACATGAAAATACTGCGAAACAACGATGATGCTTTTAAACTTATATTTTTGATGAAATTTTAAAGAATTTTCAACGGTCAACCTTGTGTTGTTACCGTAATTATCCACCAGAATTACAGAGTCAGGAATTGCATTGCTGATTAAAAATTCTTTCATTTTATCAGCTTCATAAAAACCTTCTTTACCTAAACCACCACTTACCAGAATTTTTTTAACCCGCTGATTTTTGTAAAGTTCAATTCCGGTTTCCAAACGTTTTTCAAGCCTTGCAGATAGAGTTCCGTCTTCATTTACTTTATTTCCGAGGATGATGGCAATATCTGCTTTTTCACCGCTGTCAGACAATCCATCAATGATGATGTAGATGGTGTGAACTGTAAACCAAGAAATAATGAAGATGACAACAAACTTTAAATATTTAATAAAGCTTTTCATCAATCTGCAATTTTTAAACTTTCTTTCTCCTTCTTAATTTCTGCTTTCACCCAATCAAGCTGCGAATCTTTTTGATCAATAATATTCTGCATGCTTTGCTCAATTTCCACATCGGGAGTGACTCCTTTTTTTGTATTTTCAAAGGTAATATTGGGTTGTATTAAAAGCAATCCAATCGGTAAATCTATTTTAGAATTGGGGAGCTGTTGATAAGAGTAAAACCCTGCAACCGTTCCGTCATTTGCACCGCCGGTTTCTTCGCCAACTAATGTTGCTCGTTTATCATATTTTAATTTAGAAGAAATAACAGATGATGCCGAAAAACTTCCGCCATTAATCAAAACATACACTTTTCCTTTAAAAGCATTTTCTTTAGGTTTTGTCGGTTTGTTTTCCTTCATTTTATAATAGGCAATACCATCTTTTCCTTTGTAAACATTCAAAGCCTGATAAAAGAAATATCCCGGATAAGCCAGACTTTTAACAGTATATTGCAATGGATTTGACTTTCTGAAATAATTGGTTTTAAGCGGCGTTACTCTTGATGTAAGCTGAGAAGGTTTTATCAAAACAAAAGGCTCGGGAGCGAGATACGAATAGAGTTGATTGATTTCGTACAGTGAACCACCATAATTTTCGCGAATGTCGATGATGAGGTAAGAAGATTCTGCATTTTTGATTTTTGTAAAAGATTCTTTGTAAAATTTATCTGAAAACGACCTTGAGAAACTTTTGATTTTCATGTAAGCAACTGTACTGTCTTTATCTAAAAATTTAAAACTTCTGTTGTAAGAGCTTGTTGAAGCCACGTAATCATTGAGCTTTTTTTCGGGAGTTCGTTTTTTATCAAGCTTGTCTTTTTCGATTTCTTGTTTGTTTTTGCTTTCCCGTTTTAAAACCAGGGTTTGTTTTTTATCATTGTAAAGAGTTTCAATTTTTGCACTGTCCATTATTCCTTTTTCGGCAACAAAAAAGTTAAAGAAAACATCCTTAAGATAATAAGAATAAAAAGTGGTGTTGTAACCGTCACTGCTTATCAATTCACGGTATTTCTTGAGATAGTTTGAAACAGGAACATCATTAATACTCAAAAGCTCAGTTCCCGGTTTGATGTTCTGAATAGAATCTTTGTTTTCGATAAAATACAAATGATCATTTTCCACATGATATTCAAATCTGCTAAACAGACCTTTTTTATTTTTTAAAGCTTTAATTTCTTTTTTTGAAAACCTTTTTGCCGGAATTTTTAATGATAAATGACCTTCACGGATTTGTGCGATGACAGGTTGCAGTTTAAAATAAAACTGATTTGGGGTTAAAGGTTTGTTGATGGTTGATTTTAAACTATCAAATTTAAAATCGAGTTCTTTTTTTGAAATATACCAGTTTAAATTCGGATGCATTTCCTGAAGTTTTTTGTAAGCAAAATCAACGTCATGACGTAGTTTGTCAGGAGGAATTATGTTTAATCTTTGTTCGTTATATTTCTTTACAGAAGTGCAGGAAGCAAAGCTTATAAGGAATAATGTAAATATTAAATATTTCAAAGGATATAGTTTTGGTAAACGAATTTAAAAACTTTTAAATATAATTTGGATAATATTTCTTTTAACCGCAAAAGAATCAAAAGATTTTATTTCGTTGAAGTTCTTCAAAAGTTTACAAAACTAATATAACTATAAGTATTCTACATTTTGTAAGCTTTTGAATTTCTATTTTTAAGATTATTCTTTGCCTCTTTGTGGTAAAATAATTTTTACTTATCAAAAATTAAAATAAAAAAAGTAAAATTCACTTTCATGCGTCATTGATGAAAGAGTTCTAAACTTAAAGAAAGTTTTTTACATTTGAATATCAAATTTTAAAGATGATTTATTTAATTATATTGATCGCAGTATTGGTTGCAGCCACATATTTTGTAATGTCTCAGGAAGTTTTTGGCGCAGCACCGAAAGGAAAACGTTTGGAAAAAATACTCAATTCTAAGAATTATAAAGATAAGCAGTTTCAGAATCAAAGTTTTACACCGCAGATTGCTGAAGGTTTTTCTATGCCAAGAGTAATGTTCGATTTTTTATTTGGTAAAAAAGATCCGTTACTGAAGCCTTTACAGGCAATTCCGGCGATTCATACAGATTTAAATAGTATTTCGGCAAACGAAGATGTTTTCATTTGGATGGGACATTCTTCTTATTTTATAAAAATCGATGGAGTTTCATTTTTGATTGATCCGGTTTTAAGCACATTTGGTTCGCCTTTTAAGTTTTTCAATAAAGCTTTTGAAGGTTCAGATTTGTTTAAACCTCAAGATATTCCGAATATTGATTATTTGGTGATTACACATGATCATTACGATCATTTAGATTTTCCGACGGTAAAAGCAATCCGTGAGAAAGTAGGAAAAGCGATTATGCCTTTAGGAGTGGGAGCCCATCTTGAAAGATGGGGATATTCTGATAATCAGATTATTGAAGAAGATTGGGGCGCAAGTGTTGCTTTAAAAGATGGTTTTAACATCACATTTACTCCGGCAAGACACTTTTCGGGAAGAAAATTCCAAAGAAATACAACGTTGTGGACTTCTTATGTTCTCGAAACGCCTACGAAAAAAATATTTTTAGGTGGCGACAGCGGTTATGATACTCACTTTAAAACAATTGGTGAAAAATACGGTCCCTTCGATTTTGCAATCATGGAAAACGGGCAATACAATCCTGCCTGGAAATACATTCATGCGTTGCCGGAAGATGTTATTCAGGCAAGTTTAGATATTCAGGCAAAAAATATTATTCCGGTTCATTCCGGGAAATTTGCTCTGGCTTTACATCCCTGGAATGAGCCATTGCAAAAAGTAACGACGCTCGGAAAAGAGAAAAATTTGCATATTCTCACTCCTAAAATCGGTGAAAAATTAGATTTAAATAATACATCGTATCATTTTCAAAATTGGTGGGAATAATCTATTCGTGCCAAATTCCTTTATATCTTTTCGGGTGATTTTCAAGCTGTTGTCTTACGAAATCGCATTCAGGATCAATCATCAGATCTTTTTCTTCAGCAAAACTTACTAGTCTGTCTAAAAGGAGTTTGGCGTAGCCATGACCTTCAATATCTTCATCAATCTTGGTGTAATAGACATTGAGCAGTCTTCCGGCAACGGAAATTGACATATAACCAACTTTTTTACCATCAATTAACAGGTACAATTCGTCTTGGTAAGGTGTAATTTCAAATTTTATATTTTCCATAATTCTGATCCTTTTTGGTGAAACTCTTCCTTAAAATTACAAATTAAAATTTTACAAAAAGAAGATTTTAAAAATTTTCAAATAATTTATAATGATTAAAATTATTTTGAAGTAATCTTAAAGTATAGAAAAAGCAAATCACATTACATTTACGATTGAATTTAATTATATATTATTTCAGAATTATTAATCTAAAGAAACACGCTTGAACAAATAAAAAGTCGGACTTTTGGGGCTTGAAAATTTCATGCGGATGTTAAAAGAGAAAAATAAATTTATTGCAACGATTTTGGCTTTTGCAATGATTCCGATGTCGGGTTTAGCAACAGATATTTATCTGCCTTCAATGCCGAGTATGGCGACCGAACTTCACCAGCCTGAAAGCAATATTCAGCTTACCTTATCGATATTTTTGATAAGTTATGGCATCACGCAATTTTTTGCAGGAAGTATTGTTGATTCTTTCGGACGATACAGAATTTCAATGGCTTCTTTGGCTTTATTTATTGTCTCTTTCCTGATTACTGCGACGACTCAAAATATCTTTGTCATCTATGCGATGCGGGTTTTGCAGGGGATTTTGTCAGGGTTTGCAGTGGTTTCTAAACGTGCTTTTTTTGTGGATGTTTATGAAGGAGATGAGCGGAAACATTATCTCAGTATCATGACGATTGTATGGTCAGTTGGTCCGATCATTGCGCCGTTTATCGGAGGTTATTTACAGAAAATTTTCGGTTGGCAATCTAATTTCTACGTTTTAGCGGGATATAGTTTAGTTCTTTTAATTTTTGAATTGATTTTTTCAGGTGAAACTTTAAAGAAAAGAAATCCTTTCAATGTTGAGTTCTTGATGAAAGAATACGATTCGATGTTTAAAGCGAAAGATTTTTTCTACGGAATGGTGATGTGCGGGTTGAGTTATTCGATGATTATGTTCTTTAATTTGTGTGGCTCTTTCATTATCGAACATAAAATGGGCTATTCTGAAGTTGTTGCCGGATATGTTTCCCTGATTCTTGGTTTTGCCTGGATGGCGGGAGGTTTTTTAGGAAAAGCATTAATCAATAAAGCATTTTTACCTAAAATTAGAAATGTCAATTTTATTCAATTGCTGCTGATTGTTTTGATGTTTATTGCATCTTATTTTTCAAATAATATTTACAGTTTGGTTGCTTTTGCATTCGTCATTCATGTGACTGCCGGATTTATTTTTAATAATTATTTCTCATACTGCATCGGAAGATTCCCCAATTCAGCCGGACTTGCAGGTGGAATGACCGGTGGGGTAGTGTTTATTATCACTTCTGCGATAAGTTATGGAATTGTAGCGCTCATCAAACCTCAGGTTCAGCTTGAAGTCGCAGAAGGATATTTTGTTTTGGGAATTTTGGGTTTATTTATTTTGAGTATGATTAAATGGAGAAAAGCGCATGTTTGATTAATTATTAATTATTAATTATGAATTATAAATTATAAATTATAAATTATAAATTATGAATTATAAATTATGAATTATGAATTATGAATTATGAATTATGAATTATGAATTATGAATTATGAATTATGAATTATTTTTTGGATAAACTTCAGGATTTTATACTGATCAATATCAATAGGAGCGGGCTTTAGCCCGCTTTATTTTTGTAATATAACGATTGGCTTTAGCCGAAACTTAAAAAGATTTCGCTATACTACGCTTAGATTCTCTGCAGTGACAAATATCTTGTATATTTTAATGTGTAATTTGTGTTTAACAAAACAAAAAAAGCCCCTTAAAAAAGGAGCTTTTGATTTATATTAAATCAAGAATTAGATTCCGTCAATAATTTCATTTAAAACAGTACTTGGTCTCATTGCCTCATACGTTTTGAAAGTATCTGTTTTGAAGTAACCATCAATGTTTTGAGGTTTACCTTGAGCGCCAATCAATTCAGCATTGATGACTTCCTCATTTTCGTGCATTGCTTCTGCAACCGGAGCAAATTGTTCAGCTAATTCTGCATCTGCAGTTTGGTTTGCCAAAGCTTCCGCCCAATACATTGCCAAATAGAAGTGAGAACCTCTGTTATCGATTTGTCCAACTTTTCTTGCAGGAGATTTGTCAGTCGCTAAGAATTTAGCATTTGCTTCATCCAATGCATCCGCTAAAACCTGAGATTTAGTGTTTCCTTGAGTTTGTGCTAAATGCTCTAAAGAAGCCTGTAAAGCTAAGAATTCACCTAAAGAATCCCATCTTAAATAACCTTCTTCCAAAAATTGCTCAACGTGTTTTGGAGCAGAACCTCCAGCTCCTGTTTCGAATAAACCACCACCATTCATCAATGGAACGATAGAAAGCATTTTTGCAGAAGTTCCAAGTTCTAGAATTGGGAAAAGATCTGTTAAATAATCTCTCAATACGTTTCCTGAAACAGAAATAGTATCTTTTCCTTCTCTTGCTCTTTTCAACGTTTCCGTCATTGCGTCTTTTACATCAAGAATTTTAATGTCAAGTCCGTTTGTATCGTGATCAGCTAAATATTTTTCAACTTTTTTGATCATTTCTCTGTCGTGAGCTCTTCCTTTATCTAACCAGAAAATAGCAGGAGTATCAGAAAGTCTTGCTCTGTTTACCGCTAATTTTACCCAGTCTTGGATTGGAGCATCTTTAGTCTGACACATTCTGAAGATATCACCCGCTTCAACTTTCTGAGAAAGAAGAACGTTTCCGTTTTCGTCCTGAACTTCAACTGTTCCTTCAGCAGTAGCCTGGAAAGTCTTGTCGTGAGAACCGTATTCTTCAGCTTTTTGAGCCATTAAACCAACGTTAGGAACAGAACCCATTGTTGTAGGGTCTAATTTTCCGTGCGCTTTCATATCATCAATAACTGATTGATAAAAACCAGCATAAGAACGGTCTGGAATAATACAAACTGTATCTTCTTCGTTTCCGTCTTTGTTCCACATTTTTCCTCCGCCTCTTACCAAAGCAGCCATAGAGGCATCAACGATAATATCTGAAGGAACGTGGAAGTTCGTAATTCCTTTATCAGAATTTACCATTGCCACTCTTGGTCCGTTTGCTAAAGCAGCTTCAATATCTGCTTTAATATTTGCTTCCTGAGCATTTCCTTTTATTTTATCGAAAAGATCAGCAAGACCGTTGTTTGGGTTTACATCTAAAGATTTAAATGTTTCAGCATATTTAGTGAAAACATCTTTAAAGAAAGTCTCAACAATAGCTCCAAATACGATTGGATCTGAGATTTTCATCATCGTCGCTTTCAGGTGAGCAGAAAGAAGTACGTTTCTGTTTTTAGCTTCTTCGATAGCTTCCTGTACGAAAGATTTAAAAGAATTTAAGTTCATTACAGAAGAATCGATCACTTCTCCAGCCTGAAGACCTGCGAAATCTTTTAATAAAGTTTCAGCACCATCATTTCCTTTGAAAACGATCTTATATTTTGTAGCATTTTCTAGAGTAGTCGAAGTTTCAGTTCCGTAGAAATCTCCGCTGTTCATGTGAGCAACGTCAGTTTTGCTGTCTGAAGCCCAGTTACCCATTCTGTGAGGGTTTGCTTTTGCGTAGTTTTTAACAGCTTTTGGAGCACGTCTGTCAGAATTTCCTTCTCTAAGAACAGGGTTTACAGCACTTCCTAATACTTTAGCATACTTAGCTTTGATTGCTTTTTCCTCGTCATTTTTAGGTTCTGCAGGATAGTTTGGAACTGCGAAACCTTTAGCTTGCAATTCAGCAATAGCCGAATCTAACTGAGGAGCAGAAGCTGAAATATTTGGTAATTTGATAATGTTTGCATCCGGTTGAGTTGCCAATTCTCCTAATTGAGCTAAAGCATCAACGATTTTCTGATCGTCTTTCAAAAATTCTGGGAAGTTGGCTAAAATTCTTCCTGCCTAAGAAATATCCGGAACTGCGATCTCAATGTTTGCTGGTTTTGTAAAAGCTTTTACAATCGGTAAAAACGAGTGTGTTGCCAACATTGGAGCTTCATCCGTAAGGGTGTAATAGATTTTTGATTTGTCTGACATTATACTGTTATTTATTATTTAAATTTTTAGTTTCACAAATTTAGTTAAATTTTAATTTTTTACACTTTAATAATCAATGAGTTTTTTCACTTTAAGAATTATTTAACCTTTATTTCAAACAAATTCATCGGGAATTTGAATAAATTTGATAAAAATTTAAATAAATAAACTATGTCTACAATTACATTTAAAGGAAACCCAATACATACAATAGGAAATCTTCCGGAAGTAGGAAAAGATGCTCAGGAATTTACAATGGTTTCCGGAGATTTATCTGAAAAAAATCTTGCAGATTACACAGGAAAAAAAGTCGTATTAAATATCTTCCCAAGCATTGATACGGGAATTTGTGCAGCTTCAGCAAGAAAATTCAACGAAGAAGCTTCAAATCTTGAGAATACAGTTGTAATAAATGTTTCAAGAGATTTGCCTTTTGCATTGTCAAGATTTTGTGCAGCTGAAGGTTTAAATAATGTAGAAACGTTATCAGATTTCAGAGGTAATTTTGGAGAAGATTATGGCGTTACGCTTTCTGATTCTCCTTTGAAAGGGCTTTTAAGCAGAGCAGTTGTTGTTTTGGATGAAAAAGCTAAAGTAATCTATACTGAGCAAGTCCCTGAAATCGGACAAGAGCCGAATTACGAAGCTGCTATCGCATCTTTGAAGTAAATAAAAATATTTCTCATCAATTTGAATCATTCTGTTATTTAATAGAATGATTTTTCTATTTTTGTGGATGAACGCAATAACTAATCATTGAAGAATAAATTTACCTCTTTTGCTATAATCTGTTTTCTCTTTTACGGGAACACCGTTTTCAAAGCGCAGGAATCTGTTGAAATAAACAGTCTGAAAAGTCAGCTGAAATTGAATAAATCTGACAAAGAGCGAGCAAAAATATTTGATGATTTAGGCAATATTTATTACCAGAATAAAAATATTGATAGTGCCATTTCATATTCCAAATTAGGATTGCCTTTTTATTTAAAAAACAATAATGTTGAGCAGATAGGAAGAACAAATTTGTTTATAGGTAATTTATATTTACATAAAAATGATTTAGTTACCGGCGAAAAATATTTGTTAGAAGCCGAAAAATATCTCCATAATACTGAAAACTACGACAAGAGAGCTGTTCTCAATTTTCTGATGGCACGAGTGAATGCTGTTAACAAAAAAAGTGATGTTGCCGCAAAATATTACAATGAAATTTTAAAATATAATAAAGAAGGCAGAAAAATAGACAAGAACATTGTAATGGAATCTTACCAAGGTCTTTTTGCCAACAATTTTATACAACAAGAGTACGCAGACAGTTATACAGCTTTATATACGTACATCGATTTTGTTAAAAAAAACTATCCTGAAAATTTATATCCCGCCTACAGAAGTGCCGGGACATTTTTCTTAACCAGCAGAGATAATAAAAAAGCGTTGGAGTATTTCCAAAAAGGTTTGGAAGTTTCCCAAAAGAGTCATAATGATTTGCAGACAGCAGAAGCAAAAATTTTTATGGCTAATATTTATTCTGAAATGAATAAACTGGAAGTAGCAAAAAAATATCTGAATGAGGCTAAAACTTATTATGAGACTCAAAATTTGAAAGATAATTTACCTCTGGTCTATTACTATTTCTCAGATATTTATTCTAAAGAAAAAGATTTTGTAAAAGCTGAGGAATATGCAGCTAAAGGAATGAAATTGAGTAGTGAAAAAGACCCGATGTATCAGTATTACAAAAATCATGAAGGATTTATTGGGTTAAAAAAGATAATGGAAGATAGCTTAGCTCTGAAAAATGATCCGTCAAAACTTTCAGCATTAGAATCCAAAACAAAAGAGCAGGAAAAAAATCTTGAATATTTTACTCAATTGAAGACTTATGTTTCTCCGGAAATTTTTATTCAGAATTATGAAGTGTTACATCGTGCTTATGCTTTCCTTGGGGATTACACTCAGTCTTATTCGTACCTGAAAAAGATGTATGACAAGAAAGAAGAAACGTATGGAATGGACAAAATGAAAGCTCTTTCTTCTGTACAATCGGAAACTGAAGTCGCCAACGAAAGAACCCGCATAAAATTAGAAGAAGAAACCAAACGCATACAACTCCAGAAAGAAATAGAATTAAAAGCACTCCGTTTTGAATACGAAAAAAAACAGGCTGCGGCAAAAACTGACGAAGAAAGAAAAAGATTGGCGCTTGAAGAAGATTTAAAACGAAAAGAAATTCAGATTAAATTTGATGAAGAGCAAAAAGCTGTAGCTTTAAAATATTCCCAGGAAAAAAATATCGCAAAAATCAATCAGGAAAAAAAAGATGCCATTGCCAAAGCAGATTTGGAAAGTTCTAAAACCCAGAAGAATATGTGGGCAATTGGAGCTAGTTTATCTTTATTGTTATTGGGTTTCGCAGGGTTTTCTTATAATCAAAAACGTAAAGACAACAAAAAAATCGCTGAAGAAAAACAAAAATCAGATGATTTATTGCTGAATATCCTTCCGTTTGAAGTTGCTGAAGAATTAAAGGAAAAAGGGAAGACAAGTGCCAAACATTTCGACGAAGTTTCTGTTTTATTTACCGATTTTGTCAATTTTACAGCAAATTCCGAAAGAATCGGTGTGCAGGAAGTTCTTAATGAACTGAATATCTGCTTTACAGAGTTCGACAGAATCATGGAGAAATACAATTTAGAAAAAATAAAAACCATAGGCGATGCGTATTTAGCGGTGAGCGGATTGCCGGTTTCTAATGATCAACATGCAAAAAATGCAGTCAGTGCAAGTTTAGAAATTCTTTCTTATATTCAACATCGCAAACAGCACAATCCAAATGCTTTAAATATCAGGATTGGAATTCATTCCGGAGCGGTGATTGCAGGAATTGTAGGAGTGAAAAAATTCGCTTATGATATTTGGGGGGACACCGTAAATACGGCTGCAAGAATGGAGCAAAATAGCGCACCGGGAAGAGTAAATATCTCTGAAGCAACTTATCAGTTAATAAAAGAAAGCTTTAGTTTTGAGTATCGTGGTAAAATCGAAACCAAAGGTAAAGGCGCAATGGACATGTATTTCGTCAATCAAATTTAATTTTATCAGTGTGAAAAAAAATCTACTCTTTAAATTTCTATTTTTTGCATTCATTGTGTTGCAAACATTTTCTTTTGCTCAAAATTCTCGTGAGAAACCGAGATTTTTTACCAATAAAGAAATTAAAGCAGGTGCGTCAATTGATGAAGATAGTAAGTTTTTTGCTGGTGATAATCTTGCTTTTGCTTCTCCACAATTTGATGATTCTTCATGGGAAAATGTAAATTTTAATTCTAGAAAAGTTTATTCATGGAATCCTAAAAATTATAACTTAAAAAAAGATGTTAAAAAAGATCAGATTTATTGGGTTCGGTACTATTTTAAGGTAGATTCTGCATCGGTCAATCAATCTTTATGTTTTAAGATTCAGCAACTCGGCGCTTCAGAAGTTTATTTAAACGGTAAAAAGATTGAAAGCATTGGTAAAATCGGAGACGAAAAATCAAGAGAATTCAGGATTAAAAACAGAATCCCCGAATTGTTTACTTTAGATAATACCAAAGTAAATGTTTTAGCGATACGGTTTTTACCAATTGCTGCAGGCAAAAAGAAGACCATTACTTTAGTGCCTTTTGCAATTGGTGTGGAGCTTGCTTCGGCTAATGAATTTATCAGAGACAAAATTGAAGAAGTGCAGTATTTCAATTTTTACACCATGCTGATTTGCGGAATATTTGGTGCATTAGGATTTATTCATCTCCTGTTGTTTATTTTCTACAGAAAAGCAATCTATAATCTTTATTTTTCTACGTACAATTTTTCGATTTCTTTGATGAGCTATATGATTTTGCTCTTGTCAGAAATAAAAAATCCTTTAGATATCGACTCTTATACGTTTTTTGCATTTCTTTCAGTAATGGCATTCGGTACTTCGCTCACAGGATTTGTCAATACATTATTTGGAAGAACTAAAAAAAGGCTGAAAGTAATGTTGATTATTTCAGCGTGTATTTTTATTCTTTATTATTTCAGTGCAGCTTCTGCGGCCAGTTTTGCATTTTTTTACCTTTGCTTTGTTGCTTTTGAATCTTTTTATTTAATAATCAGAGCAATGATCAGAAGAGAAAAATCTGCATTTATCGTTGGTGGAGGGGTTTTGGTATTCTTTCTTTTTATTGTAATGGTCATCATCTTCATGTTTCTGAATAAACTGAATACCATTGATCTGGGCGAAATAATGGGCGATGATTTTATGGGATATGTAATGATTTTTATTTTCATAAGTTTTCCTATTTCAATCTCGGCCTATTTAGCATGGCAGTTTGCATCAACCAATTTAAGTCTTGTGAAACAGCTGGATGAAGTCAACCGACTTTCTGATATCAATATAAAACAGGAACAGGAAAAACAGCAGATTCTTCAGGATCAAAATGATCTACTTGAAAAACAGGTCGACGAAAGAACTTTTGAATTGCAAAAAGAAAAACAAAAAACAGAAAACTTACTTCTCAATATTCTTCCTCACGAAGTTGCTGAAGAATTAAAGGAAAACGGAAGCTCTGAAGCTAAATATTACGATGAAGTCAGTGTTTTATTTACCGATTTTGTTAATTTTACCCAAAGTTCCGAGAAAATGGGAGCCGAAAAAATGTTGGTTGAGTTGAACGAATGTTTTACTGCTTTCGATTTAATTATGGAAAAGCATGGTTTAGAGAAAATAAAAACCATTGGTGATGCGTATTTGGCGGTTTGTGGATTACCTATGAAAAATGAATGTCACGCTTACAAAACGGTATTGGTAGCTTTGGATATTATTGATTTTATTGAAGAAAGAAAGAAAACTCATCCTGATGTTTTAGATATCAGAATCGGAATCAATTCAGGTTCTTTAATTGCCGGAATTGTTGGGGTAAAAAAATTCGCATACGACATTTGGGGCGATACCGTAAACACAGCTGCAAGAATGGAACAAAACAGCCAGAAAGGAAAAATAAATATTTCTGAATCTACATATCAGCTGGTAAAAGACAAAATAGTCTGCGAATACAGAGGTAAAATTCATACCAAAGGAAAAGGCGATATGGATATGTATTTTGCCCTTGAAACTAAAAAAGATTTATAAATAATTTAAATTACTAGTCTAAAACTCTGCAATCTTTGCTAAGTAGAACGCCTTTGCGAACTTAAAAATAGTTAGTAGTTTTAAAAAAAATCTTTGCGAACTTTGCGTAAGTAGCATTAAAACAAATTAAAAAACATTTTCTATTTTAAATATGGAATACGAAAAATTAAATAAAATTATACTAAAAAGGCTCAGAGAAAACCTTCCCGAGCATCTTTCTTATCACAGCGTAATGCACGTAAAAGACGTTATCGATGCTGTCGAAAAAATTGCCAAATCTGAAGGAGTTAATGATGAAGATATGGTATTGCTAAAAACCGCTGCATTATTTCACGATACCGGATTTTTATTTGGATCAAAAAATCATGAAGAAAAGTCTTGTGAAATTGCTGCGGAATATCTTTTGGAATACGGCTTTTCGCAAGATCAGTTAGATAAAATAAACGGAATGATCATGGCGACAAAAATTCCTCAGACTCCGAAAAATCATTTAGAACAAATTGTTGCCGATGCCGATTTAGACTATCTTGGTCGGGACGATTTTTTTGTGATTGGAGACAAATTGTTCGAAGAACTTTCTATGTTTGGAATCGTAAATTCTGAGCGCGACTGGAATTTATTACAGGAAAAGTTTTTAGAAAGCCATCATTATTTCACAGAAACAGCGATCAACAGCAGAAATCAAAAAAAACAGGATAACCTGGATATTATCAAAACAAAACTAAAAAACAACTGATCACTTTATGAGCTCAGCTTCTACTAAACATGGCCCGCTTTTTACTCTTTCAGATATTATTTATCTCGTTTTAGGAGTTATTTCTGCGAGTTTTGCTTTAAAATCTTTCCTCGTTCCTAATCACTTTTTAGATGGTGGTGTTACCGGTGTTTCACTTTTACTTCACGAAGTTTACCATTGGAATCTCGGAGTCATTTTATTGGTTTTAAACTTACCATTTATCATTCTGGCGTACTTTCAAATCGGAAAACACTTTGCGATCAGAAGTTTTTTAACGATTTTACTAATCATCATCACCATTTTTTTCGTCCCTTTTCCGGAAGTGACCCATGACAAATTATTGGTCGCTGTGTTTGGCGGATTTTTCATGGGAATTGGAATCGGTTTGTCTATGCGAGGTGGCGGAACTTTCGACGGAATGGAAGTTTTAGCCTTATTAACATTCAAAAAAAGCAGTTTTAGCATTACCGAAATTATTTTAGGAATGAATGTGATTATCTTTATCATCGCAACCGTTTATCTTAAATTTGAAATTGCTTTGTATGCAATTATGACGTATCTCGTGGCTAGTCAGATTACCAAATATGTAATTGAAGGAATTGAAGCGTACACTGGCGTAACCATCGTTTCTGCAAACAGTGAAGAGATCAAAAAAGCTTTGGTTCTAACGATGAACAGAGGAATCACAGTTTACAAAGGCGAAAGAGGTTTTATGAAAGAATCTTTCGAGCAAAGTGCCGAAGCGGATATTATTTTTACCATTGTCACCAGATTGGAAGTTAGAAAACTGCAGAATATCGTTCGTTCTATCGATCCAAAAGCATTCATCTTTACCCAAACCGTAAGAGAGCCTCAAGGTGGAATTGTGAAGGAAATTATAAAGCATTAAAATGTTAAATAAATAATTATATTGCCTTGTGAAATTGTATTTTTCACAAGGCTTTTTTTATTTTTAAATCTAAATTTTAAGAAAATGGTAAAAAGAATTGTTGCTAATATCAAAGCAGAAGATTTATCTAAAGCTGATGTATTTTATCATGATATTTTAGGTCTCGAAACATTGATGAATCACGGCTGGATCAAAACTTTTGGCAATGACGAAGAAGCAAAAGTTCAGATAAGTTTTGCAACTCAAGGTGGAAATGACACCGAAGTTCCAGATCTTTCGATCGAAGTTGATAATGTAGATGAAATATATGAAAAGATGAACAATTCAGGATTTGAAATCACTTACCAATTGAACGATGAAGATTGGGGTGTCCGAAGATTCTTTGTGATAGACCCGTTCGGTAAATTAGTCAATATTTTTTCACATCAATAAGTTTAATATTATTCGATTGATTTTGTTAAAATCTTTCCATTAAAAAATAAAAATGTTAAAGCCTTATGTATTTCAATTGTAAGGCTTTAATTTTGCCTATCAACTATCAACTATCAACTATCAACTATCAACTATCAACTATAACAAATGAAACGTTCCGGAACCGCAACTTTACCCCTTCACTACGGAAAAGTACCGCCTTGGCTTTATGAAAGAATGGCTGTACTCGGACTTTCTATTGTTGAAGTAATGCTTGCAGATTACGGGAAAAATGAAGTTCTTCGAAGATTAGCAGATCCGTTTTGGTTTCAAAGTTTTGGTGCTGTGATGGGAATGGATTGGCATTCTTCCGGAATTACAACATCTGTTATGGGAGCTTTAAAACGCAGCATCAATCCAAATTCCAAAGAACTCGGAATTTATATTTGTGGTGGAAAAGGTAAGCTTTCAAAAGAAACTCCGAATGAATTATTAGTCATCGCCAATAAAACAGGATTAGATGGAAACGAATTAGTTCGTGCCAGTAAACTTTCTGCAAAAGTCGATAATACGGCTATTCAGGATGGTTATCAGTTGTACCTTCATAATTTTATTCTTTCAGATGAAGGAAATTGGGCAGTTGTACAACAGGGAATGAATGATGCAGACGGAACTGCAAGAAGATATCACTGGCATTCGGAAAATATGGAATCTTTTGTCGACGAACCTCACAAAGGAATTCAGGGAATTAACCGTGGAAATATTCTGAATCTGACAGCTCACGAAGCTCAGGAAAGCCGCAAAGGAATTTTAGAAATTTCCCATACCAATTCAGAAAAAATCATGCAGGATTTTGCCAATTTGATTTTACCTGCGCATCATGATGTTCGTGCTTCTGATGTTGATTTGAAAAAACTCGGAACACTTTTGTACATGACAAGAGAAAACCAGCCTGAAAACTTTGAAGAATTGCTTTTATTGAAAGGTGTAGGACCGAGAACTTTACAGAGTCTTGCTTTGGTAAGCGAAGTTATTCACGGTTCGCCTTCAAGGTTCAGAGATCCTGCGAGATTTTCTTTTGCACATGGCGGAAAAGATGGGCATCCGTTTCCTGTTCCCATTAATGTTTATGATGAAACCATCAATATTCTTCAGAAAGGAATCGAAAAATCTAAATTGGGAAATTCAGATAAACTGCAATCTATCAATAAACTTCATACGATTATTGCAGAAGCAGAGAAAAATTTTACTCCGAACTTTGATATTAACGAAGTTATTGAAGAAGAACGTCAAAACTCCTGGAGATTTGGTGGTAAAACAGTATTCGGTGATGCTGAAAAACCTTCAAAACCTAAACCGATTCAGCTTTCTTTGTTTTAAATTTACTTGCTAAGAGTGGTTTCAAAACAGGGCAGTAAATCCTAAATGCCCCTCCGAAAGGCTCCTGCACCCTAGTAAGAAACTTTCGGCAACTCTTGAAACCTTCTTTCACCCCTGCGACAGACTTGCGGGAACCCACGAAAAGGCAAAACACCCTAGTAAGAAGCTTTCGGGAAATCTT
>Ga0157373_10000131_pt1 | contig 58821 bp, 59 predicted proteins | sample C65metaG_FD_113460 | JGI IMG/M metagenome (GOLD analysis project Ga0157373, IMG submission 113460) | Corn rhizosphere microbial communities from Kellogg Biological Station, Michigan, USA - C6-5 metaG | ecosystem: Host-associated > Plants > Roots > Rhizosphere > Soil | place: USA: Michigan... | reverse complement strand
GCGAGAGACAATTCCAGGATGGTGAAGCCTTTTTTGGAGCGGCTGGATTTCATGCTACTGGGATCTCAGAATCGTGCGGGATTTTACATAAGTCCGCCTGCCTATCCGATAGGTCAGCACACTCTGGGCTTTCCAAATTTTCATGGCGGCAGGGTTCTCCGCATCCGTCATGACTACTTCAGCCCTCGTCCGGCTGATCGTGCCATTGATGGCCGTCCCACCCGGGAGCCTTCCCAGGACGACTGCCGTATTCGTGACTGTCGGATAGATCGGCCATGGGGAAGTCGTGCCCGTGAGCGTATCGAAGGTCACGCGCTCCGCATACGCCGTTTCATAGGTCATGTAGGCATCGGAGATGGATTGCTGGAGCGTCCACTGGCGTGGGTGCAGCACGTTTAGCGAAAGTTTCAACAGCACCAGTCCCAGCACCGTGAGAATGGAAAGAGTCATCATCGCCTCCACCAGCAGAAAACCGCGGGCACCGGATCGTGTCTTGCGAAACGACGTCCGCCGGGGAAGGATGCCTCCATGTTTCGGCACCTCACCCTTTGCCTGCACCTCGTCCTTTTTTGGATGGGCGCGGCTCACGTGGGAGCCCAAGCCATTTTGGAGCCGCCCTTTGGCCTTCATTGGGGGGATTCTCCGGAAAAATTGATCACTTGGGCATCCAAACACTCGCTGGACGTTACGATCTCTCTGCCGGGAGATCAACCCGCATTGAGAATCCTCAAAGTCGAGCCGCGCAAGGGCATGCTCCCGGACAGCCAGGCCCGCGGAGTGGAAGGGCGCTTTCTCGGAGGTCGCCTCTACGAGTTTACCGTCCATTACGTGGACCCGGAGGCCTCCAGTGACCTGATGGAATCCCGCTTTGAGGAACTGCGCAAACAGACCATTCATCAGTACGGCCCGCTGCTGGCCAACCAGCAACAAAAGACGGTGGAAGATCAATTCGTGACTCGGACGCAGGCGTTTCATCGGGAACCCGTGAAGGGCTTGTTTCTACTCCTGGCCTATACGGAGGTGGAGGATCTGCTCCGTAAGACCAAGGATGCGCGGTTTTCTGTGATCTACCGCAATGACAACTTCAGAATGGAACTGATGAGCGTCATTAACAATAACGCGAACAGGTAGGTAGGAAAATGCCACCAATGCCCATGCCTCTCTCACTCCGAGGTGGTCATCGTACTTTTCACTTCAATCGTCCGGTCCAGATCGAACGTCACATAAGCCAACCGATCAATCCCGAAAGGCGTGGAAATCAGCAGTTCCACGGTCCAGACTCCATCCTCCTCCAGTTCCGCCCCCCAGTCGTTGAGGGTGATGGTGTAGTCTTGGGGTGTGGCGTAGGTTACATATCTCACGGAGCCGGAAATCACCTTTCCCGTGGTACCCAGCACCTGCGCACCCTTGTAGGCCTGCGCATAGATTTGTGAGGATGGATAGGCATCCCGGATGCTCAATGTCACCGGTGGCAGCGTGAATTTGATCTGCTGGCCCTGAGTGATGCCCGTCATCGCCCCATCCGATACAGGCCAGATCTGGATGAATTGTGAGGCCAGTTGGGACGGCGGCACACTGTAAGTCACATCCCCACTGGAACGGGTGTCCTGTATGGTAAAAACAGAAAATCGCTCTTCACCTCGAACTTTTGAGCGATCCGCCCCTGGCACGGAAGTCAAGGTGTAGGTGAGGGTTTGAGAGATATTGGAAGTGATGGATGCCTGTGACAGAAGAGTCGCTTGGGTACGGTCCATATCCACTCCCGTGCCAGACGTTCCATAGGATTGCACGTGCCGCAATAAGGTGACCTGCTTGGACGCAGCGGGGTCGGTGGCTCCGGAGGTGAGCCCGGTAATAATGATATCCACATAAAACGGACGATCGGCACGAGTCCGGGGAATCACCGAGTAGGGGTCTTCCGAACGGATTTGAATTTGAGCGATCGGCACATAGGCACCCACATATTTCGTATCCAGCAGATAGGACTGAGCCGTAACGGAGTTGACTGCATTGAGTTCAAAGCGGGCACCACCGGGATTGATCTCCAGTGCAGACTGGCGGCTTCCGGCACTGTCCACATACACATCCCACTGCACATCACTGGGCAACTGAATCTGGCGGATAAAGTTCGTATATGTATCACTCTGCGCAGCTGCCCCCGAAACTCCGGCATCTGTCAGAAGCGCAAATAAAAGCCAACCATGCAACGCTTTCATGGTTTCTCTTCCTTTATTATAGGCTCTACCTGAAGGGGCAGAACGGAAATCGGCCCGCCCTGATAGGTTGCCACTACGACATTCGTGCTCTTTTGCAGCATCTTTTGCACATCCTCGGAAAACGGCATCTTCCCTTCCGCTTGACTACGGCTTACTTCCAATGTCGTGATCCATCCCCGGTTCAGTTGAAAAAAAGCAGGCCAACTAACGATCTTACAGTTTTTCGCCAGAGCAAAACGATTCGCCAATTTTTGCGGTTTTTGAATCACCGCCCGTTTGGGAACAAATGTGGCATAACCGCCAAAGCATAGGATATCCGATTGGCTGATGAAATCCTTTGGAGGATTGACCATTGAAGGATCCTTGTCGTTTGAGGCAGGCCTCATCTGCTTCATTGGATCATTTTGCTGCCCTATCAGCAGCCGCTTGGACAACTCCTCATGAGTAGCGGCATCCCGCATCCCTCCCCTTTCCTCTCCCAATGCCACACCGGCAACAAACATCCAGCAGCTTCCGATCAGGGAAACCATGCGCCACCACTGTGTATGCACTGATAATCTCATGAATGCCGAGGGTGTTTTTACTTTTCGTCATCCACTGTCGGGTCTGTGTCCAAACCTGTCTTGCTGTTTCCAGGATTGGAACTGTCCACACCGTCCACGTTGTTGCCGTGACCGTTGTTGTTCTTACTTTTGAAAGTCACCAGAATTACCAGATCCTGGAGGTCGAAACCTGCGTCCTGGTTGTTCGAATGGGTGAGTTCCATCAGGTAAATCACATCCATGGGGCCGATCTTGACCTTTCCCTCATTATCCAGATACGGCCGGAGAAAGCTCTCAATCGTCGGCTGCTGATATAACGGAGTAGAAGTCGGCGGAGTGGACCCATTGATCAATGCCACCACGTTTTTGGAAGAGTTCGTGGAGTTATAGAGTGAGGACCATGAGCCATTCCAATAATAACGCCCTCCAAAATTCACCGGCTGCCCGGCATAAATGGTGGTGCTGAGCATCACCTTGTTTGGCTGCACCTTGTCCTGGGTGTTATAGAAAATACGAGTATAACCCCCGTTGTTATAACTGTATTGGCACTCCGTAGGCACCCAAGTCTGACTGGTCACTTGTCCCTTGGAGTTTGTGGTCGTCGCCTTCACGGATGCACCGATGATGCGCACTTCCATGTCCAGCGTCTGCTTTGCCACCAGTGTGCCGGGCGTGACGATTTGCACCACATCCTGCACCGTTGAAGGATAAGTAATTCCCCAAGTAAGAGTCGGCTTGGTTCCTGTCTGAACTACTGTAGGGAAGGCCGTCAATGCGCCTACCGGGATCAAAGGGTCTTTGTCCGCTGCACGGCACAGCGGCACGAAAGCACACAATAAGGAAAGAACAGCCGTGGTGGCCGCCCAAGAGGTATTTTTCATGACTGGTTGTAAGGGTGAGATGAGACACATCTTCCCGTAACGCTCTGTCCTACGGGGACTAGGACAAGGCAGCCGATCAAGCGCAGGGGTGAAGCAATGGCGGTAAAGGGACTGCCGCAATTGCAAATTCGGGATGAGGATGTATCCCGACTGGATCGACTTTGAACCTTCAGGAACGAAGGTTCAGCACGAGAATGATGTCAGTTGAGTGATACTTTCCTGGGTCGTTGTATCGGTGGTTTGGTGTTTAACAGCAGTTGTCTTTGGGGTGAGTTATCATCAGTGGCGAGGCGGGCTGCCGGGAGCAGCCCATTGCCGCCACGGGCCGGGAGGAACTTCGTAATCCTCCACAAAACGCCATTCCACCTTTCCGCCACTGCGGAACTGAAGGAAATCCCGGACTGCCGGACTGAGATCAATCCCGGCTGCGGCGTTGCGATTCTCGCGGGGAGCTTCCTGGCCAAAAACGTATTGCCAGTGATCCACCTCAAATGGCCCCACATCCTCCCATTGGGCATAGCAGACGCGGCCATTATGATGGATGGCCAGCCAACGCCCTTTGCAAACAGATATGCCATCCCCACGGTAACGTTCCCAAAACCATGGAATGACTTCGGAGGACTCCGGGCGGTGCACTCCCCCCGCCGCCACATCATTATAAGGCAGTGCGATGTAAAATGGATTGAGCGCTGGAACAAAAGATGCAGGGAGATAGCCTGCCCGCTGGAATGGCTCATCATAGCCGCCATAGTTCTGCTGCCAGTTCTGATCCCACGCGCTTTTCACATTGGGCGTGGGATTGTTTTCCGAAGGAAGTTCTCCTACCCAGAAAACCGTGGCCACCACATTCCGCTTCCATTCCGCCTTGGAACGGAAGGACTCCCGAGGCTGTTCCACCACCACCCGCGCCGCAGCCGGTATGCCGAAGGGATCGCTAAGTCCCGGCACAGCATCCCGCCGATCCTCCAGAAAATGCTCATGCCCTGCCGCCAGCCGGTCAGCCAGCCGGGACGCGAATCCTGTTTGCAGCAGGAGCGCCCAACCAAGAGCAGTGAATATACAATGGGGTTTCATTTAGTTCAGGTCACACGCCTGTTCAGATATAAAAGACAGCTTGAAATATAAAATTTTAATAAATCCAAACAAGCAAAAACTCCAAACTGAAAATTACCTTGGTATATAAAGACCAACGACCACAACTAACTGATAACACGGTGTATGAAACAAAAAACCCACCATCAATTATGCTTCAAAAAGCGGAATTAGGCTTAACTTGACTAAAAAGACGACGCTCACCACGGCCTTTTCTTAAGTTAACAAGTTAAATATTTATAAAACCGATATTCTCAGCGCCCACTATTCCAAAAACGGCGATCCATTTCCTTCATGTTTATTTCGGAAAGGGTGGGCCTGCCATCCGCCGTTGCATAGGGCAGATCACACTGGAACAACTCCGCGAGCAACGGCTTGACCTCCTCCAGACGTGGCACCACCAAGGCTCCCGCACGTTTGGAAAGCACCCTCGCCAGACGATCCAGCGCAAAGCGGGCACCTGGGGTCGATTCGTGCAGCATTTCGTCCAGTATGGCCGTCAGAAACTCCCGCGGAGATTCCACGTACAGGCAGGCAGGCAGGCTGTGAATTTGCAGGGTGTTTCCTCCAAACGCCTCCACCTCCATCCCGGCACGGAGCAGATTTCCCCGCTCCCGCAGGATCTGATCCAGTTCCCTGGGATCAAGCTCCAGCAGCACCGGCACCAGCAGGCTCTGGGTTTCCGGCATCACCTCATCCTGGCCCATCAGCTTTTCATAATAAATACGCTCCTGGGCCGCCTTCGGATCGAAAATCACCAGCCCGTCCTCGCTTTCCAGCAGCACATAGCGGCCATGCAGCAGACTGAGCACCCGGAAATTTGGGCAGGCCACGATAGGCACCGGTATTTCGGCCGAAAGAAGCGCCGGTGGGACAGACGGCTTCTCCCAGTGGGTCAGCATGGGCTGTGGGCTGCGGAATACCTGCTGCCGTGGAGGGGAAGCCGGCACTACATCCCGCGCTGAGAGTTGGGGGAGGTCTACAGCTGTCATGGCGGGCGGGGGCGCAGGCCTGAGCCCCGTCGTTACCGATTTCAAAATCGCATCCTTGATATCCAAAGGCCGATGGAATCTTACCTCCCGCTTGGCCGGATGGACATTTACATCCACCAGCACCGGCTCCAGTTCGATCCAAAGCCAGGCCGCTGGGTGCAGACCATCCGCCACGGCACCACGGAATCCCTCCGCCAATGCACGGGAAATCACAGCGTCCTCCACTGGGCGGCCATTGAGAAAAACGAACTGATGCCGCCGTCCCTTTCGGGCATGCGAGGCAGGCAGGACAAATCCCTCCACCGAGACTCCATTGCCATGCGTGAGCGGCAAGGGAATCAATTCCCGCGCCAGTTCCGGCCCCAACAGGTGGCGAACCCGGTCCAATGCCCGGGCGGCGGGTGGCAGGTCGAAAACATCCCGGTCATCCCGCCGCAGCCGGAATCTCACCTCCGGCGCGGCAAGGGCATGCAGCCGCAACTGATGCTCCACATGGGCCGCCTCCGTGGACTCCGCCCGCATGAACTTGCGGCGGGCCGGCATGTTGTAGAACAAGGATTTCGCCTCAATCACCGTTCCCGGTGCGCATCCCGCCTCCTTCACATCCCGGAGCTTTCCGCCATCCACGGATATTTCAGTGCCCGCCACCGCATCCGGCTCCCGCGTGATCATGCGGAACCGGGAAACGCTCGCGATGCTGGGCACGGCTTCCCCCCGGAAGCCCAGCGTCCGGATCGCCGCCAGATCCCCCGCCGTTCTCAGCTTGCTGGTAGCATGCCTTTCCAGGGAAAGAAGCGCATCCTCGCGGGACATCCCGCACCCATCATCGCTTACGCGGATCAAGGCAGCACCGCCCCGGTCGATATCCACCCGCACCTCCCTGGCTCCGGCATCGATGCTGTTTTCCACCAGTTCCTTCACGACGGAGGCCGGGCGTTCCACGACTTCTCCCGCAGCTACCTGGCTGGCAAGAATATCGGGCAGGACACGGATCTTCGGCATTCGACCTGTGGTGTATGCTCTTGCCTGCGATTAGCCAAACCCAATCCCCCATTGACCGAATCCTGTGACCGATTAATCTGCCGCGGACTCATGGCAGGCTTTTTCAAATCCCTCATCAACAAGATCACCAATCGTGCGGAAATCGATTGGGATGAACTGGAGGCCGATTTGGTGACGGCCGATCTCGGCATCGGCATGACCACCCGCATCATCGATGAACTGCGCGATCTGGGCCGCCAGGTTTCCGCTGATGATGTGGCAGAAGTCACGCGCAAGCACCTGGCCCAGCACCTCCCGGCGGATTCCCCACCACTCCTGCCGCGTGCGGATGGAAAACCCTTCGTGATCCTGATCGTGGGCGTGAATGGCACCGGCAAAACTACTTCTTCCGCGAAACTTGGCCACTGGCTGCAGCGCCGCGGCCACTCCGTGGTGATGGCTGCGGCAGATACCTTCCGTGCCGCCGCCGTGGAACAACTCCAGCGCTGGGGCGACCGTTTGAATCTGCCAGTGGTAAAGGGAAATCCGAACGCAGACCCTTCCTCCGTCTGCTTCAATGCCCACCAGAAAGCCATAGCCAATGGCAGCCGGTTCCTGATTTGTGATACGGCGGGGCGTCTTCACACCCGCCACAACCTGATGGAGGAACTGGGAAAAATCCGCCGCACCCTTTCCAAGCAGGACGAGACAGCCCCCCACCTCACACTGCTCGTAGTGGACGCCACCACTGGCGGCAATGCCCTGCAACAGGCAAAGGAATTCCACAAAGCCAGCCCACTCGATGGCGTGATCGTCACCAAGCTGGACGGCTCTGGAAAAGGCGGTGTGGCCGTGGCCATCCACGAGCAACTCGGCATCGCCCCGCGCTTCATCGGCACGGGTGAGGAGCCGGAAGCCTTCGCCATTTTCGAGAAAGAGAAATTCGTTCAGGAAATTCTCTGAGTCACTTCCGGCAGGTGATCCTCACAGTATTCCTGCCCATCCGTCCCGATTCTGAAATCCAATTCGGGGTGCGATGTGTCCGAACGTTTGCAAACCACGCACGTGTGGAATGCCTCCTCCGATGGTGTCTTGGCGGCATTAAATGCCTTACGACGCGCCAGTGAGGATCTCTTCAGGGCTTTCCCACGCAGCGCCGGCACTCCTGCGAATAAAATATAATTCGCCAGGCCCAGAACATAATAAGGAATTCGTATAGGATCAGTTACGACGGGCAGCAGTAGAATTAACGCCCCAAAAATAGCCAAAAACCTTACCTGAACAGGAATCACGAAAAACAGGCGGAACTCGACCTTCGGAAACAAGGTGGCGAAGGCAAAAAAAGCCGACGTGTAAAGGATCAACCCGCTGCCTGATACTCCCTCCCGATATAGAAAATTGGCTGCGATTAGACCTGCCACGCCAGAGTAGAAGAAAAGAGAGGTGCGAAATTCTCCCCAGGCTCCTTCCAGGGCATCGCTCATCATGAATGCGATCATTACCATGAAAAAGGTGGCCAGCAGCGCAAGCGCACCAGTTCCACCGAATCCAGATGAGGCAAACAGGAAAGTAATGACGCGCCACACCTCACCTTCCAGGATCAGCTTACTGTTGAAATCCAGCAGCAGCCCTATATCAGGGCGGATCATCTGCAAAAGATACACCAATGCATGCAACAATGCGTAATACCTCAGGAAGCCCGGGAAGGCCAGCCACCCGAACTTCCGTTCCATTCGATCCATAAATGTCATATGTGGGCAGCATTGCCTCTCACCCGCGCGTGAACAAGGCCTCTATTGGGAAGAGACTTTTACGAGATCATTTCCAATATAGATCCGGTAGTCCTTGATGCGTCCGGAAACGCCTTCATCACCCACACGGGGTGTGTAACGGAATGCTCCAATCATCACATCACCCCCGAGATCGATCACCAACTGATGGGGATGTTTCGGTTGGTCTGGTTTACGGGTCGAGTGCCAGAAACTGGAAGTCTGCCCATCGATCGCATTGGACGCAGATCCATCTTCCGCTATCTGCTCCTGACTGTCGACGTAGACAATCTGCCAATTCTGATGGGAGATCGAATTTCCAGAAGTATCCAGAAGATCAAGTTCGGAAATAGCGGCAAATTCCTTGCCATCGTGGGCACTGAGGGACTCCAGGCAGAGCTGCCGTCCCTTGATCGGCTGGGGAAATTTCACTTCCTGCAATTCCGAGCCGTTAGGAAAACTACCCACCAAAACAGGTTTCACGCCCGCCAACTGAAGCAGCGCGGCCTGGGTGGGTGTCTTTACGAAATCCAATTCACGGCGGACTTGATCGAGTATCGGCTTCTCCAGTCCCGCGACAACCGGCTCCTCAGGACCGATCAGATCGAGAATCATGATCTCGTTCCGGCCTTTTTTCAGCCAAACTCCCGGCATGTAACAAGTTTGCGTAGGCCCTATATTCCAGAAACGGGACAAACAGCGGCCGTTCACCCATAAGACGCCTTTACCCCAGCGGCTGAGATCCAGGAAAGTATCTTTCGCCTCTGCCAGATCGAACGTCCCACGCCAGAAGGCAGGCTGTTTCGCATCGCTCAGGGCAGTGCCCCACTTGAGGGATGAAAGCATCGGCGCATCAAGCGGAAGCGGATAAACCTGCCATGCTCCTTCGAGGGTGGTGGTGGCATCTCCCGCCACCAGCGTCACCGGACCCATCAAGCCCTTTCGATCATGGATTTCCTTGCCGAAGTTTACATGGCCCATGGCTTCCACCAAAATGTCCAGCCGGGCAGGCTTTTCACGAGCCGGAAGCTTCACTGAGAATCGCCGGTAGCGACGATCCATGACGCCTACCTGTTTCCCATCCACAAAAACCCATGCGAAATCGTGAGCCTGTGGAACCTGCAACTTGGCGGCGGGCCCAGCGGGAAGAGATATGCGGTAAAGCATACAGCCATGCCCCTGATCGTAAGCCTCCATATTGCGGGGCGTCTTATCCTCAATCGGGGCAGGCAGATTATCGAAAACAGGAGTTGCCTGAGTCAGCCTGAAAGTGGGAATTGCCATCACAGGATTCGGTGCAGGCGGGTCGGGCAGCTTTTCTCCCGGCTGCAGATGACGGGCCACCAGATCGCGCGTGAGCTTGAATTTTTCGCCCACCCACCCTGCCTCTGAGATAGGGGCATCGTAATCATAGCTGTTCGTATCCGGCTTGAATGGACGGTCCGCACCCGGCCACATGCCGAAGGTCGTGCCACCATGAGCCATGTAGAGGCTGAAGGACGCATGGTTTTCCAGCATGTATTCCAGATCCGCTAAAAACTGTTTGTTATTTCCCAGATGGTGGGGAGCACCCCACGTATCGAACCAGCCGGGATAAAACTCACCCGACATCAGTGGACCATTCGGCTGCACTTCCCGCAGCTTTGCGAATGCTGTCTTCGCATCCTTGGCGAAGTTCACCACGTTGAACAAATCATCGCGCATGCCATTTCGCAGGAAATTGCCTGAATTACAGGCGAACAAGGGAATGTCGAAGCCTGAATCGATGAGTGTCTGGCGCAGGTGCCCCATGTAATCCGCATCCTTCCCGAAGAATCCGTATTCATTTTCCACTTGGGCCAGCAGAATGGGTCCGCCGTGAGTCACTTGCTGAGGCCCCAACACCCGTCCCACTTCCTTGAACCACGCGGTAGCAGCCTTGATGTAGTCTGGATCCATCGTGCGCAACTGGATATCTGGCTTTCTCAGAAGCCACCAGGGCAGGCCGCCGCCATCCCACTCCGCACACACATAAGGCCCGGGACGGAGCACCACCCACAGGCCTTCCTCTTGAGCGATGCGGCAGAATTCCGCCGCATCTGCCTGGCCTTCCCAATCGTAGGTGCCCTGTTTGAACTCGTGATAGTTCCAAAACAAATAGGCGCACACTGCGTTCATCCCCATCGCGCGGATGGACTGCAGGCGATTCCTCCAATATTCCTTGGGCACACGGGCGAAGTGCATCTCCCCTACCCGGAGTTCGATCGGTTTTCCATCGAGCAGGAAATCCTTCTCTCCAATGCTGAACGTGTGGGAAGCCTTTGCGGGAGCAGGAGACTGGGCATCCACATGTCCCATATTGAGCCCGAGCATAAGTGCTAGAAGAGAGGTTTTAAAGGGGATTCCAGACATACGGTGGATGTTGGGAAGTCTCATGGAAAAAAATTAGGGTTTGAAATAGAACGTGTGTGCCGGGTCTCGTCTTTCACATCCAGGAATGATTGTTCCGGGATGTCACCTGATTGACAAGCTGCTGGCACCCTTTCAGGCTTGTTCCGTGAGTGATGAATTGAAACGTACCCCACTGGAATCCGCCCATATTGCGCTAGGCGCCAAGCTTATTTCCTTCGGTGGCTGGAACATGCCCGTTCAATATACCTCCATCCTCGATGAACATGCCGCCGTGCGGACCACCGCAGGCATTTTCGATATCTCCCACATGGGACAATTCATCGTCACCGGCTCCGAAGCTGCCGCGTGGCTGAACCGGCTGCTGACCAACAACATCAGCTCCCTTTCTCCCGGGCAGGGACAATATACCCTGATGCTCAATGAGCAGGGCGGCGTCATTGATGACCTCATCGCCTACCGCACCGGGGAGAATGATTTCTTCCTAGTCGTCAATGCATCCATGATCGAGGAGGACTTCACATGGATGTCCTCCCATCTGGTGGATGGCGTGAACCTGATCAACGAAAGTGCCTCATGGGCAGGCATGGCGGTCCAGGGCCCTCAATCCGCAGAGATTTTTGCGCGGGTTTTCCCCAGCGATTCCCTGCCGCCGCGCAATGGCATTTCCACTACTGCTTCTGGAGCGATCATCTGCCGCACCGGCTACACGGGCGAGGATGGCTACGAGGTCTTCACCCCATCCAACGAAGGCGTGGCCGTGTGGAATCAATTCATCTCTGCGGGAGTGAAACCATGCGGCCTGGGAGCACGGGACACCCTTCGTCTGGAGATGGGCTACCCGCTCAATGGCAATGATCTCTCCCCCACACGCACACCGATCGAAGCTGGCCTTGGATTTTTCGTGGATCTCAACAAAGGGGAGTTCATTGGCCGCGAAGTGCTGGCCCACCAGAAAGCGGAGGGCCCGGCTACTAAGCTCACCGCCCTGAAGTATACCGAAAAGGGCGCACCTCCCCGGGCCCACTACCCGGTGAGGGATGGCGAAGGTGACCTCATCGGAGAATTGGCCAGCGGAGTGCTTTCTCCCTCCCTGATGACCGGCATCGCCATGGCCTATCTGCCCACAGCCTTCACGAAACCCGGCACCGTCCTTCAGATTGATGTCCGCGGCCGTTTATTCCCCGCCCAGGTGGTGAAGAAACCATTCTACAAACGGGCTTGAATCTTTTTTCCGGAACACACAAAAAGTCGACCCAGCACCAGCTCATGACCATCCCACACGATCTCCGCTTCGCCCCCTCCCATGAATGGATCCGCCTCGATGGCGATATCGCCACCGTCGGAATCACCGATCACGCCCAGGAAGAACTCACCGACGTGGTTTTCGTGGAACTTCCTGCCGTGGGCAAAGTGGTGGACCATGGTGACCCCACCGCCGTGGTGGAGTCTGTAAAGGCAGCCAGCGATATCTACGCTCCAGTGGCAGGAACCGTGGTGGAAGTGAATCCAGAGGTGGAGGCAGATCCTTCCCTCGTGAATACAGAGCCCTACAGCGGCGGCTGGATTTTCAAACTGAAGGTGCAGGACCCAGCCCACGTCTTCAAGCTGATGGACGCAGCCGCTTACAAACACCATATTTCCTGAGATCCGCTTCCAGCGTTTGCTCATTTCAAAAACCTCTCCGGGCAAGGCCTGTGGAGGTTTTCCGTTTTTTTGAGGAGATGCGTGCCGATTTTCCCTAGGCAAAGGGGTGGTTTTGGCGCATCCACACGCCATGTCAGCTCGTCTTGATTTCCGCAGCCGCCATTTGGGTCCCATCGGTTCAGACCGTGAGGAAATGCTTCATCTGGTAGGCTACCCCTCCCTCAACGCGCTGGCAGATGCCGCAGTGCCTGCAGGCATCCGTCTGGATGAGCCGATGGAACTCCCGGCCGCCCGCTCCGAGCAGGAAGCTCTGGCATGGCTGAAGGAAATCATGGGAAAGAACCAAGTGCTGAAGAGCTTCATCGGCCAAGGCTACTACGGCACCTTCACCCCCGGTGTGATCCAGCGGAATATTCTGGAAAATCCCGGCTGGTATACTGCCTACACGCCCTATCAGGCGGAGATCGCCCAAGGCCGCCTGGAAGCGCTACTCAATTTCCAGACGATGATCACGGATCTCACCGCGCTGGATATTTCCAATGCCTCCCTGCTCGATGAAGGCACCGCCGCTGCCGAGGCCATGAGCCTGGCCCTGGCTGGTACGCCGAAGGGCAAATCCATTTTCGTTTCCGATCGCTGTCACCCGCAGACCATTGACGTGGTGGTCACCCGCGCGGAGCCGATGGGCATCGAGGTTATCATCGGTGACTGGCAAACCTTCAATCCATCCTCAAGCGAAGGCCTTTTCGCCATTCTCGTCCAATACCCGGATACCCGCGGCCGCATTGATGATTTCACAGCCTTCTTTGCGAAGGCAAAGGCAGCCGGAGTGGTTTCCATCGTGGCTGCGGATCTTCTCGCTCTCACCTTGCTGAAAGCACCGGGCGAATTCGGTGCTGATATTTGCGTCGGAAATTCCCAGCGCTTCGGCGTTCCGTTTGGCTTCGGCGGCCCCCATGCCGGCTTCATGGCGTGCAAGGATGCTCTCAAGCGCAAGATGCCGGGCCGCCTGATCGGCGTGTCCCTGGATTCGCGGGGTAAACCAGGCTACCGCCTCTCCCTGCAAACCCGCGAGCAACACATCCGCCGGGACAAGGCGACTTCCAATATCTGCACCGCCCAGGTGCTGCTGGCCGTCATGGCCTCCATGTATGCCGTCTATCACGGCCCGGAAGGCCTGAAGCACATCGCACACACCGTTCATTCCCGCACTGCCGACCTCAAGGCCTCCTTGGTGGCCAGCGGATTGGAAGTAGAGGATGGCGCGTTTTTCGATACCATCGTCGTTCGCGTTTCCGGAAATGCGGATGATATCCTCGCCGCCGCTGTGGCATCCGGCATCAATCTCCGCCGCATCAGCGCAGATGAAATCGGCATTTCATTCGATGAAACGTCCACGCTGGAAGATGCCAGCCTCATCGCAGCCGCATTCGGTGCAGAGAGAAGCGCTCATGCCAGCAGCTCCATTTCATGGGATGCTTCTTTTTCCCGCCAATCCCCATTCCTCACCCAAAAGGCCTTCAACAGCTATCACTCGGAAACCGAGATGCTGCGCTATCTGAAGCGTCTGGAATCGAAGGATCTGGCGCTGAATGAATCCATGATCGCCTTGGGTTCCTGCACGATGAAGCTCAACGCCACCTCCGAGATGATGCCGCTGAGCTGGCCGGAGGTTTCCTCCATCCACCCCTTCGTCCCTGCCGATCAGAGCCAGGGCTATCGCGAAATGCTGGGCAAGCTGGAGGACTGGCTCGCAGAAGTCACCGGATTCGCTGCCGTGTCCCTGCAACCGAATGCAGGCTCCCAAGGAGAATACGCAGGTCTGCTGGCCATCCGCCGCTATCACCTTTCCCGTGGCGATGCGCATCGCAATATCTGCCTCATCCCCGTCTCCGCCCACGGCACCAATCCCGCCTCTGCCGTGATGGTGGGCATGAAGGTGATCGGCGTGAAGTGCGATGAAAAAGGCAACATCGATGTGGAAGACTTGAAGGCCCGCACGAAGGAACATGCTGCGAATCTATCCGCCCTGATGGTGACCTATCCATCCACCCACGGTGTGTTCGAGGAAACGATCCGTGAAATTTGTGCTCTCATCCACGAAGCAGGCGGCCAGGTTTACATGGACGGTGCGAACATGAATGCGCAGGTGGGCCTTACCAGCCCGGGCCATATCGGCGCGGATGTCTGCCACCTGAATCTCCACAAAACCTTCTGTATCCCGCACGGTGGTGGCGGCCCCGGCGTAGGCCCCATTGGCGTGGCATCCCAACTGGTTCCATTCCTGCCAGGCCACTCGGAATTGGAATCCAAGGAAGGTGCCGTCTGCTCCGCACCATGGGGCAGCGCCTCTATCAATACCATTTCGTGGATGTATATCGCCATGATGGGCAGCGCCGGACTAACAGAGGCCACGGAGGTCGCTATCCTGAATGCCAACTATGTGGCACGGCGTCTCGCACCCTTCTTCCCTGTTCTCTATACCGGCCACGATGGATTGGTCGCCCACGAGTGCATCATCGATGTGCGCCCGCTGTCAGATGCCAGCGGCATCACGGTGGAAGATGTGGCGAAGCGCCTGATGGACTATGGCTTCCATGCCCCCACCATGAGCTGGCCGGTAGGCGGCACCCTGATGATCGAGCCGACCGAATCCGAATCGAAAGCAGAGCTGGACCGTTTCTGTGAGGCCATGATTTCCATCCATGCGGAAATCACCGCCGTGATCCGTGGCGAACTGGATGCCCAGGACAATCCACTCAAAAATGCACCCCACCCTGCGGAGACCATCTGCAGCGATGAGTGGAAACATGCCTACGGCCGCGAGCAGGCAGCCTATCCGCTGCCCTATCTGCGCCACCACAAATTCTGGCCATCCGTGGGCCGCATCGACAATGTGCACGGAGACCGCAATCTCGTCTGCACCTGTGATTCGGTGGAAGCCTACGCTGAAGCTTGATGACCACACCATCTTCACCGGTTGACTGGACCACTTGGTCGGGAGAAATCCCGGCCACCCTCCTGTTCATCGTAAAGGATGGCCGCATTCTCTTGATTGAAAAAAAACGCGGCCACGGCGCTGGCAAGATCAATGGCCCCGGTGGCAAGATCGATCCCGGTGAAACCGCGCTGGAAGCCGCCATTCGTGAGACGCAGGAGGAACTGCTGATCACTCCGCATGCACCCCGCAAGCTGGGGGAACTCCAGTTTGCCATGTCGGACTACCCCAGCATCCATTGCCATGTCTATCTGGCCATGGATTATGAAGGCACTCCCACAGAGACGGATGAAGCCATCCCTGTGTGGTATCCGGTGGATGATGTTCCCTATCAGCGCATGTGGGAGGATGACCAGTATTGGCTGCCGCTCCTGATGGATCAGCGGAGCTTCATCGGGCGCTTTGCCTTTGAAGGCGAAACAATGCTGTGGAAGGAAATTTCGACAGGCGTGACATGGGCATGAAAAAAAAGGCCGCCCCCCGATAAGGAAGCGGCCTTGGTTTAAAAACAATTTATAATTAGAGAGATGCCTTGAGGGACTTGAACTTGGCCTTCAGTTTGACCAGTTCCTTTTCGGTTTGTTCGATCTCATTGCTGAGAGCGAGTAGGGTGCTGAGTTTTGCATTGAAGCCGCTGCCACTGCTTTTCACAGATACCTTCGCGCCCTTCACTGCTTTGGCTGCCTTTGCACCCTTGGCAGACTTGCCCTTCTTGGAAGCAGCGGAGCTACCTGCGGATTTCAACCAACCCGCAACCGTAAGCTGGGAAACACTGAACTTGGCTGCCGCCGCACTTTGACCACCACGGCCATTCTCAGCATTATAGGTTTCCACAAACTCGACGACTTCCTTCTTTTCGGCGTCGGTATATCTTTTGCCTTTCTGAGAAGTTTTAGGTGTAGCGTTGCTGCTCATATTGAGTTCACATTTAACGGACATCATATCTCCGGCAAGACAAATCTACATATCATCTGCCTGAAATAGGGAAAAAACTGCTTATGGAGCGGCTATCTTAAACCATTTGTCTAATATCAGCCAGATTAATGGAGGAATATTCCGCCGCCACACTGACAAGAGGGCGATTTACCACACCGATGAAGGCGACGAATATGTCAACATCAGGTTTTGTCTCCAAATCTGAAACACCATCCCCTACCATAACAGTTTTCTCCGGCAAAAGAGCGGCCTTCCATTCGCGGATGATTTCATTCTTACCCAGATTGCGTGTGGTCGGGTAATCATCACCATATCCGGCATATGAGCCATCTTCATGAAAATGGATAGGTACAGCTTCCACATGATCAATCCCCAGTTCCTTAGCCAAAGGCTGGATGAGCGGGGCAAACCCTCCTGAAAGAATGACCGGCAGCCAGCCATCCTCTTTCATACCGCTTACAAATTCGCGGGCACCGGTAACGATAGTCTCCAGATATCTTTGTGCCACGGCATGGCAAACCTCCCGATCCGGGCGGATGATATCCATGCGGCGGGAAAACACTTCGCTGATTGGCAATTCACCATTCATGGCCGCGTGGGTGAGTGCGACCACATCTTCATAAACCTGGGGGCCACGGACGCGGGCCAATTCATCAATTCCCTCAATGGTGGAAAGGGTTGAATCACAATCCAGGAAAAGGATTTTCCCACGCTTCTGAGTTTGAGGATGAATCACCACCTCGGTGCCCACTTCCACTTTATCGAACAATTCCACCATATCATCTTTTGAAAGGCGGATGCAGCCATGACTGGCAGGCTTACCCAACAACCCCTCCTGATTGGTGCCGTGGATGTAAATATAGCGATCCATGGTATTGAGATTTTCCGCATCCAGGCCTTCCAACCATAGGATCCGGGAAAGAATGAGATCCCCTTCCGTTACCTCCTCTGGCTGCCATTGGCCGATGGGCACCCTTGATTTGAAAATCGTGCCGCTTGCCTCACCAGCACCCACTTTTTCAGCAATTCTAAATCTTCCTACCGGAGTGCGATGACTGCCCGGCTGAAATCCCATCCCCTTTGCCGCAGAGGAAATGGTATAATGTGAATTTCCCTCTGGCCGGATTACAGAGAGGGATTGCTCATCAAGTGAAACTTCCAAACGGCACATCGAATTCATGGAGGTGATAGAACAAGGAGCGAATTGTGACCGCCCATTCCGTGAGAAAGTTTGAATACAGGGCCATGAGCGTCAAGAGCTTCATCTGGCAACGAAAATCCGGCGGCGGTGTGTAGCCCAGGGAGATTTGGCGGGAGTTTTCCTTCCCTTAGGAAACCGGCGAGAATGGCGCTTTCCAACAGACCACTGGCCCCGATGGTGTGACCTGTGAACGGCTTGAGCAGATGCAAGGTCGGCCCATCACTCGCAAAGGAACGTGACAGAGCCGCAGGATCCGCCACCGATTGCACGGCGGTGCCGGTGGCGTGAGGACAAATCGCCGCAGGATTACCGGCCACCCGGATGGCTCGCTCCAATAATTCCGGCGTACGTCCGCCATCCGCTGGCATGCCCACCGGATCACAGGCATCTGCATTGCAGCCGTAATGAAGCAGCCGGGGGCAGCCATTTTTTGCCACCGCCTCAAAAGCAATGGCAGCAGCGCCCTCGCCGGGGATGAATCCATCCGTCTGCGGGTGATAGGGATTGAGCGCCAGATGGCCACCCAGCAAACCTGAAGCGGCATAATTATCCAACAGAAGCGGAACGAGCGGTAAATCCACCGCCACGGCCAGAGCTCTGGATGCGAGCCCGGAATTCACCATCATCATCGCCAGCCCCACCGCATCCAACCCCGCCGCGCAGCCGCTGGCTACCACGTGATTCGGCCCGGTGATGCCAAACTCCACGCTGATGGCGGTGCAAGGCTCGCTGTGAATGGTATTGCTGGCAGCCATCAGCCGGAAAGGTCTGCGCCCTGGCCAAGGACCCAGCCATCCTGCCGCATTGCCACGGCTGGTGCCCACCACCAGCGCAGCATCGCGCAATTCATCCACACCCCATCCTGCATCGGAGATCGCCTGACGGGCGACATACAGCGCCGCCATGCTGACGGGGCTCCATTTACGATGGGTGAGCAGCGCACGGTTTTCTATCCACGCTGCAGGCCGCCCTGCATGCGGGCTATCAGATCCCAGCAAGGCTGCCAGACGCTTGAACGGCACCCGCCCCCGGCGGACGCCTTCCACATGATCCGCCATGGACTCTCCCATGGCAGAAAGAGCACCTAATCCGGTGATGGACAGTGGCGGAGGTATCGTCACGCGCTAGGGAACGGTATTCGATCAAAGGGTGATCTGGGCACCCAATTCCACCACCCGGCCGGGGGGCAACTTGAAGTATGCCGTGGCGGGGGAGGCATTCCGTGCCATGGCGGCAAAAACCGCCAGACGGATGCGCTCCAGAGCGCTGGCATTTTTTCCCACTCCGTAGTTCTCACGACCCAGAAAATACGTGGCCTTGCCGGGCTGGAAGCGCACTTCCTCGGGGAGGCGCTTTCTCAGGGCTTCCGGCACATCCGGAGTCTCGGCAAAGCCAAACCGCAGGGTGACGCGGTGCAATCCTTCCCCGATATCCGCATGCTCGGTGGAGTTGTCTTCATCCGCGCGGGGCTGATCCAAAGTCTGCACGTGCAGCAGGACGATCCGCTCATGCAGCACTTGGTTGTGCTTCAGGTTGTGCAGCAGCGCCACCGGCACGGAATTGCCCTTCCCGCTCATGTAAACGGCGGTGCCATGTACGCGGTGGATTTTCCCGCGCTTCAATTCCGCCAGCAACATGTCCACCGGCAGGGACTCCTTGGTGATCTGGGCAAAAAGGCGCGCACGGCCCCAGATCCATGTGATCATGAGGAGGAAAATAACAGCACCTACCACCAGCGGGAGCCAGCCACCATCAGCGATCTTATGCGCATTGGCCGCCAGGAAGGCTCCATCCAGCAGCAGGAAAATGAGCGTCACCACGGCTGCCTTGATCTTTCCCCATCCCCACACGGAAATGGCTGCCGAGTAAAAAAGCAGGGAGGTGATCGTCATCGTAAGAGAGATGGCGATACCATACGCTCCTTCCAAAGCTACGGACTCTTTGAAGGAAAGGACCAGGATGATGCAGCAAACCGCCAGCAGGTTGTTTACGGAAGGAACATACACCTGCCCCACCGAATGGGTGGAGGTATAGCGAATGCGGACGCGGGGGAGGCACCCGAGTTGCACGGCCTGGGTGGTGAGGGAAAACGCGCCGGAAATGAGCGCCTGGCTGGCGATGATGGCAGCGCAGGTGGCCAGAATAGTGAGAGGCAGGCGCAGCATCTCCGGAGCCAGCAGAAAGAAGGGATTTTCAATCGCCGCAGGATTGCCCGTAAGCAGCGCAGCCTGTCCCAGATAGTTCAGCACCAGTCCCCAAAGCACCACCGTGAGCCATGCCGTGCGGATCGGCTTCACGCCAAAGTGGCCCAGGTCCGCATAAAGAGCCTCGCCCCCCGTTACCGCCAGGAAGACAGATGCCAGAAGAGGAAAGGCGTGGTGCCACTCATGGATCATGAACATCACCCCAGCGTGGGGACTCAGCGCCAGAATGACTTGGGGCTCTTTGAGAATGGACAGTAGCCCCAAAGCACCCAAGGTGATGAACCAAACCGCTACTACCGGACCGAAAAGCACGCCGACTTTTCCCGTACCTTGTTTCTGAATGCCGAAAAGCAGGACAAGAATGGCCACGCAGATCGGTAAAATCCACGAATGAGGGATGGCTGTGGAAATGGTGAGACCTTCTACGGCACTAAGAACGGAAATGGCTGGCGTGAGCATGCCATCCGCATAAATGAGAGACGCACCCGCAAGCCCCAGATAGAGCACCGTTTTCGGATCCCGCCCCCCTAGTTTTCTAGAGCCTGCACGGATCAGGGCGGAAAGCGCCAGGATGCCGCCCTCACCCCGGTTGTCCAAGCGGAGGATGACGAAAAGATATTTCGCCGTCACCACCAGTAACAATGACCACACGATGAGGGACGCTGCCCCTATCAGATTTTCCGGCGTCATGGGGGCCGTGTGCGGATTCTGCGGATTGAAACACGCCCGGAAGGCATAAAGCGGACTGGTTCCGATATCTCCGAAAACAATTCCCAAGGCCGCCAAAGTCAGCGCCGCAAGACGTGGATGTTGGCCGGAATGGCCCGCTTTTGAATCATTCATGCGTGAAGGAGCCGGAGCCCGCTGGCGCAGAAAGAACATTTCCGCCGCCGACTGACCAGCACATTTGAAACAGTATGCTGGGCAGTAAAATTATGTAATGATCGCTCTTGGCGCAGCCTTCCCGGCACGCCACCCTGCGCGGGTTATTACGAATGAGCACTGTGTTGGAAACCATCGATGGCGGGACCCGCTATCTTGAAAAGCGGGGAATCGAAGACGCCAGAAGAAACATGCAGTTGCTCGTGGCCCACCAGTTGGGCTGCACACGGATGGATCTCTACCTGCAGTTTGATCGTCCGCTGGAGGAATCCCAGCTCATCCCGCTGCGCGAAATGCTGAAAAAGCGTGGAGAAGGTGTACCGCTCCAGCACTTGATGGGCACCGTGTATTTCCACAACCGGGAATTCAAAACCGATGCCCGCGCCCTGATCCCCCGGCCCGAGACGGAAGAATTGGCGGAATGGATTCTCAGTTGGCCGCTGCCGGAAGCCCAATCCGTGCTCGATATGGGCAGTGGTTCCGGCGTGCTGGGCCTCACCCTTGCTGCGGAACGCCCCGCCTGGCAGGCCACTCTTGCTGATGTTTCACCGGAGGCATTGAGCCTCGCCAGGGAAAACCACGCCGCTCTGGAAATCCCGAATGCCGGATTCATCGAGAGCAATCTCTTCTCAAATATCGAGGAACTCTTCGATGGGATCGTCGCCAATCTCCCTTACGTCCCGGAATCCGAGCGCTCCACCATCAGCCGGGAAGTGGCTCATGATCCGGCGCTGGCCCTTTACAGCGGTGCGGATGGGCTGGATCTGATCCGCCAGTGTATCCCGCAGGCATTCCATCATTTGAAACCCGGAGGTTGGATTGCACTGGAAATCGGTCATGATCAGGCTTCACAGGTCGCAAAAATTCTAGAAACTTCCGGCTTCACAGAAGTGGAAGTCAAAACCGACCTCTCTGGAATCTCACGCTTCCCCCGTGCCATCCGGCCATAATCATTCTCCCATTCACTCTTCTCACATCACTCATCCCCATGGATAAACTGGTTGTTCACGGCGGCACCACCCTGCGAGGTGCCATTAATATCTCAGGCTCTAAAAATGCCTCCTTGCCAATCCTGGCAGCCAGCTTGCTCACCGAGGAGGACTGCATCATTCGCCGCGTGCCCGATGTTTCGGATACCAACTACATGATCCAGATCATCAGCGCCCTGGGGGCCGATGTGGAACGCTCCTCCGGCACCGTACGCACCACCTGTGCGGATATTTCCGATGAAGCTCCCTACGAACTGGTGCGCCGAATGCGTGCCTCCATCTGCGTGATGGGTCCCCTGCTCGCCCGCAAGGGCCGCTGCGTGGTCTCCCTTCCCGGCGGCTGCGTCATTGGGGACCGCCCGGTGGATCTTCACCTGCGCGGATTGGAAGCACTCGGCGCGAAGGTGGAGTTTGAAGGAGGAAACATCACCCTCACCGCCTCCAAGGGCTTGCGCGGAGCGGAGATTGATCTGCGCGGCACCCATGGACCCACGGTTTTGGGAACGGATAATGTGATGATGGCAGCCACCCTGGCGGAAGGCACCACCATCATCGAATCCGCTGCTGCTGAGCCGGAAGTGCTGGATCTAGCCAACTTCCTGAATGCGATGGGGGCAAAAATCACAGGCGCCGGCACCCGCCGCATCGTCATCGAAGGGGTGACCTCCCTCCGCGGCGTGGAACACACCGTGATTCCGGATCGCATCGAAGCAGGCACCTTCATGGCAGCAGCCGCACTGGCGGGTGAGGGCGTAACCCTGCGCCGGGTCTGTCGCGACCATATGAAGGCGATCACCACCGCTATCGAGGAATCCGGCCACCGCGTAGAATTCAATGAAGCGGGCACCTCCTGCACCATCCACCGTGGGGAAAAACTCCAAGGTGTGAATCTGACGACTTCCCCCTACCCCGGCTACCCAACGGACATGCAGGCGCAGATGACAGCGCTGCTGGCCACCACCCCGGGCATCAGCGTGATCAAGGACACCATTTTCCCGCAACGCTTCATGCACTGCGCAGAACTCAAGCGGATGGGTGCCGATATCAAGGTGGACAACGGCACCGCCATCGTGCGCGGTGTGGCCCAGCTCTCCGCCGCACCGGTGATGGCCTCCGATCTCCGTGCGTCCGCAGCACTGGTTCTCGCCGCATTGACGGCGAAGGGTTCCACGGAAATCAGCCGCCTCTATCACATCGACCGTGGCTACGAGCACATCGATGAAAAACTCCTTATGCTGGGAGCGAATGTGGAGCGCCTGAAAGACTGAATTTTCCAACAAAAAAAGGCCGCGTGGAATTTCCGCGCGGCCTTTTTTTGTGAAAGGATTTTTCAGAGTGCCAGATCGTAACTGCGGCCACTCACGCCCTGATACCAGCGGATGTAGGCGGCATTCACCATGGAGTAGCCCCCGGGAGTCGGATAGTTTCCTGTGAAATACCAATCGCCGCAGGCACCTTTGATAGAAGCATGAAGATTGGAAATGTTTTGGAAGATCACTTCCACTTCACCATTCCAATTGATGTCTTCCGGATACACCATGCGGCTGATTTCCGCAGAAATCTCCTCATCCGTAAAGGCGGCATAGATTTCCTGCACGCAGTTGCGGCGCTCGGCAATCGGGCGCTTCAGCTCTGCATTGCATTTGTCGAAAACCTGATCGAGCAGTGACTGCCTGCCAGCACGCCGGTGAAGGGCCACCGCCGCGTTGAAGGCGATGAATTTCCCGAGCTCCGACATATCGATACCATAACAATCCGGATAACGGATCTGCGGTGCCGTGGAGCAGACAACGATCTTCGATGGCTTTGTCCGGGCGAGAATCTTGAGGATTGATTTCTTCAGTGTCGTTCCCCGTACGATGGAATCATCCAGCGCGACCAGATAATCACCGGGTTTCACAACCCCATAGGTGATGTCGTAAACGTGGGAAACCAATTGATCGCGGCCTTTTTCCTGGGAAATGAAGGTGCGCATCTTGATGTCCTTGTGCGCCACTTTTTCACCCTTCGGCCAGTTGCGGAGAATCAAATCATCCACCAGATCTTCCGTGAGAGTGCCGTCTGCTGCAGCTTGAATGATGGAGGAGCGGACTTGCTGGCGGCGATAGAGGCGCAGACCGTCCATCAATCCATGATATGCCGTCTCCGCCGTATTCGGAATGAACGAGAAAACCGTTTTCTCAAATGCTCCGCCTATGGAATCCACAACCTGGGGAACGAGCGCCGCGCCCATCGCCTTCCGCTCCCGGTAAATCTGGGGATCATTTCCCCGGGAGAAGTAGATTTTCTCAAATGAGCAGGGGGTGAATTTTTGGGGTGGCGCGAACTGCGTATCCGTTATTGAGCCATCGGACTTGATGGTAACCACGGAGCCTGGATCGAGCGGCTTCACCTGATCGGCATCCACCTCGAACACGGTCATGAGAGGCACCCGCTCGGAGGCGAAGGCGATCACCTCGTCATTGATGAGCATGTGGCAGGGGCGGATGCCGCGGGGATCCCGCATGACAAACATGTCTCCATTACCAATCGCACCGCAGATTGCATATCCACCATCCCAAGCGGCAGCGGACTCGGAAATCAGTTTCGGGACATCTAATGCAGCGGAAATTTGCTCCGGGATATCCTCGCCCGGCATCCCATCATCCCGCAGTTTCCGATAAAGATCGGTATGAGCCTCATCCAGATGGTAGCCGATTTCCTCCAACACTGTCTGGGTGTCTGTTCCGAACACCGGATGCTGGCCGCGCTCAATGAGCACCTGGTTCAGCGCAGCGGTATTGGTCATGTTGAAATTACCCATGACCATGAGCGTGCGGGTGGGCCAGTTGCTACGGCGCAGGTAGGGGTGACACGAGCCTTCATCAAACTCTCCCGAGGTGCCGTAGCGGAGGTGCCCCACGAGGATTTCCCCGCCGAAGTCGAACTTCTGCTTCACGCTGTTGGCATCCTTCTGATTCATCTCTCCCTTGCGGGCCATCTTGAAGAACGCCTTGCTTTCCTTCTGGAAAATGCGAGCCAGAGCATCCTGCTCCGTGCCCCGGCGGCGATGGACATACGATTGGCCGATGGGCATATTCAGCTTCACACAACCAATGCCGGTTCCATCCTGGCCGCGATTGTGCTGCTTCTCCATAAGGAGGAAGAGCTTGTTGAGTCCCCAGAGGCAGGTCCCGTATTTATCGTAATAATACGCCAGGGGTTTGCGGAGTCGCACGGCGGCAATCCCACATTCGTGTTTGAGAAAATCGCTCATTCGTGAGGGGATCTTAGCATCATTCTCCGGCGACGCGAACGCGGACCCCTTCCTGGGGAACCATGCGACCGATGACCGCTCCTCCATCGCCAGCCTTGAGGGCGGCCTCGACATCAGCCTCGGCGACGATCGCCACCCAGCCGATGCCCATATTGAAGGTATGGAAGCGGTCCTCCGCATCCACGTGGGAAAGAAGCTTCTGGATGCCTGGCAATTCCCAGCGTGGGATTTCCAGATCGGCACCCATTCCCCGGAAGAGACGTTCCAGATTTTCCGGCAGGCCACCGCCGGTGATGTGGGACATGGCCTTCGGCTTCACTCCGGATTTTTTCAAATCCCCTGTCACATCGTGATAAAGGCGGGTCGGCTGGAGCCATGCGCCCAGTTCTTCATCCGTCACCTCACCTGGAAACTCGCGGAGCACGCGGCGGACGAGGGACCAGCCATTGGCATGGATGCTGTCCGATGCGTAGCCGATGAGCACATCACCTACGGCCACGGTGGTGGGGTCGATCAGATCGGATTTCTCGGCACAGCCGATGCAGAAACCGGAAAGTTCGATGACGTCCGCAGGAACGATGCCCGGCATCTCTGCCGTTTCACCGCCTGCGAGAATACAGTTACAGGCTTCCAGATAGTCTGCCATGCCTGCGATCAGGCGGGTGATTTTATCCTCATCGAGGGCATTGATGCCGATGTAATCGAGGAACAGGAGGGCATCTCCACCGGTGGTGAGGATGTCATTCACGCTCATGGCGACGAGATCCTTGCCCGCCGTTTCGAGAAGATCGTGCTCGAGCAGGAGCTCCAGCTTGGTCCCCACGCCATCGCAGCCGGTCATGATGACCGGCTCCTTGTAGCTGCTGAGATCGTAGCAAGCAGCAAACAGCCCGAAGGCTCCCCACAATTTGCGTTGTTGTTGAGTCCGGCGAACGTGAGTGCCGATATCGCCCACCAGAGCAGCCGCTTTACGCGTATCCACTCCAGCCTGTTGGTAAGTTAGCTTGCCCGCCATATTTTGCGCTGCGGCCTTCTACCACCCACCCCCCTCCCGTCACGAAGAAAATGGCCGCGCAAGCCATGTGTTTCGTCGGACCCATATGAAACGGGAGTTTTTTAGGGTGAAAATCGGAAGCCACCCCCTCTGGCGGCGGCTTTGCGCCGCCCCGTCTGGACTTTTCAAAATTTGCTCAGCATTACGGAAATTTACAAAAATAACAGAATCCGATATTTAATTAATATTGACTATTTTAGCGTTTTTTGTAGGAAAAAGCACCAATCGACTTCCCTCCCATGTCACTCCCAGCGAGCCATCCCATCATCCATCTCGAGTCAGGACTCGGAATTGGCTATGGTGCTCCCATCGCCAGGTTTGAGAAGGAAGCCACTCTCGGCGCGGGGACCCATTTCCTGCTGGCCCGGAATGGACGGGGAAAAACCACACTGCTGCGCACCATCGCCCGCACCCTGAGGCAGGTTTCCGGCAGCTTTCGCACGACAGGTTTTCTCCAGTATCTGCCGGAAGACCTCCGTTTTGATCCCGAGATCACAGCAGAAACAGTTTTCCGGATGCTGATTCCGAGAAACCGCCATCTAGAGGCTCTGGACCTTGCAAAGAGCATCGAGCTGGACGTGAAGAAGCCCTACGGAAAACTTTCCACCGGCAACCGGCGGAAAACGAGCCTGATCGTGGCGGAGTTCTCCATTCGTCCTGACCAGGGAAACATCCTGCTCCTCGATGAGCCATTTAGCGGGCTGGACGCCTTTGCCCGACAGGCCTTCGAGGAAATCTGGCTGAAGTCCTCCTCCAATGTCCTCCGCCTGGTCAGCTGTCACCCGGACTATGACTCCATGCTGATGCCCAGCGCCCTGATGATCGAGGACCAACATATCAAACATATCACTTCCCCCAATCAAACCTGGCGTGATCTCAAGCCGCTCTTGAACTGACTCCCATGAGGCTCTTCAAATTAACATTTGCCACCATCTTCCATCGCAAAGCGTGGGTGATCTGTGCAATTGCCGTCGGCATCCTGCCCTTCATTCTTCCTTATCTATCAACCGCGAGTGAAAAGCCCGTTCTCGTCCAGCCTGCCCGCATCCAGGCGGCCTGGGGAGCATTGTGGATTTCCGCGCTCTGCTGGGGACTTTTTACCGCCGCGCAACAGGGAGAAAATAATGCGAAAACCGGCGTGGGGGAATATTTCCTCACCACAGGGATGTCCATCACCCGGCAACTCCTGCAGATCTGGCTGGCGATATTCTGTTATATCCTGCCCTTCACCCTTATCGCTGCGGCTGTTTCCCAATTCGCAGCCCTTCCTGCCGCTCCTGCTGAGCGCGCCATGTGGTGGGTGCTGAATTCCCAATATGTGTGCCTTTTCCTGATTGTGATAGCGCCACTGCTTCTGCTTTCCACCGCGCTGGCCTCCCGCTTTGGCGGCATCACCGGCTTTGCCATCACGCTGGGGTTGGCCCTCTACGGCCTGTATGGAGTGGGATATCTGGACAATATGTTGAAACTGGAGCCAAACGCCGTGTTGCGCGGGCTCTGGATTTTTTCGCCTCACTACCACTTCGCGGATATCACGCAGCGCCTTTATTTCAAATCCGGTGCAATCGCAGGCTCATCCTTCGGCATGATGGTCGCCTATTTTCTAGCGATCACGGCTGTTTACGGAGGCATCTCCCGCCTCTCGTTCCGCGCCCGCATCTCTTCCTGAAATTTTTATGACTCCATCCCTCTCCTCCATCGCAGCCCTCGCCCTCATCGGGTGCGGTAGCGTTGTGGCCGGATGGACCGGAAAAATCCTCATCGCAGATCCGGTAAATCTCACTCCGCTCAATGTTCTGGGCATCAACCGCAGCCCTTATGGCGAGGTGCTGGCTATTGCCATGCAAGGCCCTATTGATGTGTATTTCGAACACGGGGAACAAGGCCAGTCTCCAGCAGCCGCAGTGGCGGCAAATAAGGCAGTGCAGGCATCCGGCTATGCCGCCATCATCGAGGAACTGAACCGGGCCAGCCTGGAACGCACGATTCATACCAAGCCCTCCAAGGCATACGATTTCTATATCCGCAGACAGGTGGAGGATAAGCTGAAGTTCGCCTATCAACTTGATCCTGCAAACTATACCAATTTCAACGCCTATCACTTCTTTCTTACGGAGCCGGCCATCGGCACCCGTCCGGTCCTGACCGCCCAGGCAGCAAAACTGGCGGAGGAAACAATCCAATATTGCCTCCAGGATCATGATGACCCCCGCACGTTGCTCACAGCGGCGGCGGCTACGGAAAACATCCTGCTGCTGATGTTCAGCGACCACAGCAATGAGAAGCCGGTGTTCACCATCTCACAGATGAAACAGCATCTCCAGTTGCTGGATTACTGTCTGGTCCGCTACCACCAGGCAGCAGAGCAGTGGCTGGCGGAGGGCAAATGGCAGCAACTCTCCCCCGTCCGCATCAGCGAAACTCAGGAACGCCTTCTATACATTCAGAAGACCCGGGAAATCGCACGCGCCACCATTCAGCGCATTGAGCGCGAAACACCGGACAACAAGGGCACCGGCCTCCGCAATCCATCTTCCACAGGCCAGATCTGAAACGCATGTTCACACCCGTCTATCAAGAACCGCCACCTGTCCCGGGCCAAGCTCCCGGCGCGGTGGCCGCGCACTTCATGCCCGGCATGGATGGCCGCCAGTTGCTGGGCATGATCTTCCGCGTCTGCCGGGAACTGCGAGTCTCCGACATCCAGATGAGGGCGGAGCGGCCTGTGTATATCCATACCAACAAAGGCATGGAAAAACTGGATTTCCTCGGCGTGCTCTCCGCTGCAAACATGGATGAGATCCTCAAGGAACTGATCCGCAATCGCGAGCGCGGCAGCCACGGCTTCGGCAAGGAGGAAAGCGTTGATCAGCGTGAGGAAGATCAAATTCAAAAGGCCATCCAGGACTTCGCCAAAAGCAAAGTGGCGGACTTTTCCTGCGATGGCATTCCGCTGGGGCCGGAAGAGAAATCCGGCCGACTGCGGATTCAGGCACACCTGAGTTCATCCGGGCTGGGTGTCACTTGTCGGATTCTCAATGATTTCATTCCGGAATTGGAAACGCTGGGCATCGATCCGGATACCATCTCCAGCCTGCGCAATGCCGTTCTGAAACGCGCCGGGCTCTGCCTCATCACAGGCCCCACCGGCTCGGGAAAATCGACCACCCTGGCCTCTCTCATCGACTGGGTGCGCCGCGCCCATCCCAAGCACATTGTAACGGTGGAGGATCCCATCGAATACAAATACCCGGATGACATGCCGGATCCGGAATATCCCGGCCACCGTATTCCCTCCCCCAGCATCGTCACCCAGCAGGAAGTGGGACGTGATGTGCATTCCTACAAACAAGGTCTCAAAGACGTTCTGCGAAAGGCACCCCACATCATCCTTCTGGGAGAAATCCGTGATCAGGAAGCGATGGAAACCTGCATGGAGGCAGCCCAGACCGGCCACCTCGTCCTTTCCACGCTTCATACTACAGGTGCCGTAAAAACCATCGGCCGCATTCTGGAACTCTATCCTCCGGAGAGTCATCCCGCCGTACTCAGCCGTCTTGCGGAAATCCTCATCGTCATTCACTCGCAGGGCCTTCTCAATGGAGTGCAGCGCAAGACGCTCACCTACGAGTTTCTTCAAAACAATGATGACGCCATTTCCAGCGCCATCAGCGGTTATGCGCGCGGACCCCATATGCTGCAGGACGCCATCAAGCGCGCAGGCAATGTGGAATGGGACAAGAACCTGAAACGCCTCCTTACCCAGGGCGTTATTACTTACGAAACCTTCCTCAGCGCCAAGTTGAATAAAAACGACGCCGACGCGCTATAACACTCTCCCCCGAAAACACTAACACCCCTATAAGTCAAGCATCCGAATATAGAACATATCTTGAATCAATATCATACATGATCACGTAATGGTGGGCCTGACGTTTCATGTTAAAGTTCATCCCGTTCGACCAACAATCGATCAACTGAAAAACAGATCAACAAAGACTCACATGATCGCGTAATAGCGAAACCGAGAGTGAAACGATAGGTTCAAGCAGTTCAACAAAACGATTCTTAGCTTATTAAAAAAACAATACCGAGATACACAACCATGAAACTGAACACCCGCAACATCGCTCGCAAGTCCGGCATGACCCTCCTCGAACTGACGGTCGTCATCCTCGTCTTGCTTTCCCTCATCTCCATCCTCTTCGTAGGTGCCCGCGCCTGGAAGAAGGGAGCCGACCGCTCCGCCAACATCATGAATATCCGCAACGTGCAGCAAGCCGTCCGCGGTCATGCTAACATGAATGGCCTGGCCGATGGCGCAACCCTCGCAAGCACCACCATTTTCGGCGCCGCCGGTGACGGAGTAGGCGGCTACCTGAAGTCCCCGGCCTCTCCTACCGCCGGCATCGCCTACACCTACCTCAGCGTGGTTCCAGCAGTGGGCACGCTCTACACCACTGTCACCTACACCGGCACCGCCACTGCTGCTGATTACGGTCCAGATACCACCCTCACCGCTTCCTGGTAAGCCTTTCGGGCAAGCCCCGGAAACACCCAGCGGTCCACCATGACGGTGGACCGCCTCTTTGGCGTTAAGCCTCCTGCTTTCACTACCGCTTCAAACCAACTTTTTCCTTTTGGCCTCTCCTCTCCATCCTGCCTCGCTCAACGAATTCCAAAGATTCCGGCAAGCGAATGCAATTTTGAGAAACACCAGCCGCGCCACCAATGCAGATTGGTACAAGCAGGCACTCGATCTCCCCTTTCAACTCCATCTACGGGTGGATGGGGCTTCGATCCTCAGTCTTTACCATGACCGGGAGACCGGTTTGTGGCAGACCGGTCCCACCTTTACCGAAGAACATCTGCGGAACATCCCATCGCTTGAATCCCTGTTGCCCGGCATCGTCAAGCACACCCGGTCACTGGGAGCAAAGTCCCTCGGAGTGGTCCTGCACATAGCAGATGAATTTGCGACCGCCGAATTGAATCCCGGCATCACGAATCTGGATTCCCTGGAGGAGTTGCGCGCCGCCAGCCAATACGATCCCTCCTCCATTCTTGCAGACACATCCATCCCTGCCGATCAGGCAAGCTGGAGGATCATGCCTTATGCTGCAGACCAGCGCGGCCCCGTAGGCACAGCCATCAGCCTTTCCCGGCAATACGAACCCCTGCTGAATGCCTTCCGCAACATCGGTGAGGAAGAAAATTTCCCGGTCATCACCCAGGCGCTGAGCGCACCTCTGATCGTCATCCAGGGACTGGGACAGGTGCTGCATCCCACAGCCCAGCGGCCATTTGTAGTCATCCTCCAGTATCCATGGTTCACTGCCATGGCGTTTTTCGATGAACGGGCGAATCTCCTGCTGATCCGCTCTCTCCAGCACCGGGGGCTGCGCCGCCCTACCAATTTCCGCCACGCCCTTACCACCACCACAGCCTCCCTTGAGCTGATCGATCCGGATCTCTACGTCGCGCAACTGGGACAAGTGGTGGATCAAACCTTGCTGGCGGACCTGAAGCTGACTTTTCCCAACCAGCGGGTGGAGGAAGTGATTTCCATCCGTCATGATGAACTGCCAGCGTGGGCACCAGAGCCACTGATAGCCGTCACTCCTCCATCGGAAACATCCGCGCTCCAAAGTGAAACCTTCACTTCCCTGCGGGAGGACAAGTGGGCCACTCAGGACTTCCTGCAACCTTCGCGGGAAGCCAAAGAAGTTTTCCCCGATCAAGGGGAAATGAGGATGCTGCGCGCCCTCAAGTATGTGCGCTATGGTTTGTTCCTGGCCGTATTCCTGGCCGTGGTCTGGTGTTCCATGGGGATCATCCAAATTATCCGCCAGCCCGAGTGGTCATTTAATCCACAGGAAGCTGCCTCCACCACCATGAAGGTGGCCAAATACTCACAGGAGAAAAAGAAGATCGAGTATTGGGAAAACATGCTGGCGGATCGCTCCAAGGCATGGATCACCATGGAATCCCTCGTCCGGCTTTTCCCGGAACAATCCGGCATCCAGGTGGAAAGCTTCAGTTACTCGGCCCGCCCGGAACCTGCTCCCGGCCAAGTGACGGTGGGGTTTGTGAAGGAATGGAAGATCAATGGTCTGGCCCGCGAGGAAGCACTGGAATTCCTGAACGCACTGAACACGCGGGAAGGAATTGACGCCCACTTTGACCAAATCGCAAAAGTAACCGGGAATGAGGCCTATCAGACAGATATAGCTACCCGCACCCTGGTGGTGAACATCCGCACATTGGAAAACAGCAGTTACAAGACGGACACCTCCGCAGACATCAAGGATACAGGAAAAAACTCCTTCCCCTATACCTTCGATCTCACCATCACGCAGCGCTTCGACGCCAAGGACCCCATGGCCATCAATTCCGCAAAAGCTCCCTGAGCAATGTATAAACAACCCATCATCTTCTTTGGTTTGATCCTGCCCCTCCTCGCGGCAGTGGCTCTGATAAGTGCCGTGCTCTATGGAAAATCGGAGGTGGAGGCGTCCTTCAATGAAAAATCCCAACATTACGCAGGATTTGAAATGACCACCAAGGCCGCCATGGGCTTGGAAAAGGCAGTCTCCCAAAAACGCGCGCACATGGAAAGATGGCAGAATGGCCTCTCCCAGGAATCCCTCAGTGAGGTGAACAAGCAATGGAAAACCATTTCCGCCACGCTTCCCAACAAGGAAATCCAGCTCAGTGCCTATGACAAGACGGCGGGCAGCACCGGACTGGGAGGTGTTTCCGCACAGAAGTCCTCACAAGTGCGCCTGGCCTTCCGGGGCACCTACCGCACGATGCAGAAAGCCTTTCTCGATCTGGAATCCCGGATGCCCCAGCTCCAGCTCCAGGAACTGAAGATCGATCCCAGCCAGAACCAATCCTCCCTGCTCAACCTCCAAGTCACCTACACCGCATGGGAAAACTAGCAGACATGCTGAAGCAGCTCTCCATCCTCACGGCCACCCTTCTAGGATGCGGTGTGCTGGCTCATGCCCAGCCCCTTGTGTCGGTGGCAGTGGCGGCCAAGCCAGCCCCTGCACCCATTCCGATCGATTCCAAACCATCGCGCTATGCTGGAGAAAAAATCGATGATTTCATCGCAGAGATGTCCCAGGTGCTGGCCATGCGGACACGCACGACAGGCCCCTTTGGAGAGCTCCAGGATCCGGATGCCAAGCCCGCTCCACTGCCCAGTGAACTAGTACCCGGCAAGCGGATTGTGGAGCCCGCCCTGTCTCTGGCAGAGATCACCCAGATGATTTCCATCACCACCGTCATGCCCGGAGAAAGGCGCTTTCTCATTGGCACCCGGTCGATTCGGGAGGGAGAGGAATTCCCGGTTACGCTGAAGGGGAGGAAGCATAGAATTCAAGTGGTTCAGGTCAGCAGTGATCGGATCGTTTTCCGAAATCCCACAACCGGAGAAACCGCGATCCATCCTCTGAACATGCTGCCCCCGGGAATGAGTCCCGGCTCCGGTGAAAACGTGGTCCCCGGGATGCAACCCGCTTCCCAGGAAGCCCCTATCAATCTGGACCCATCCTCTCCCTAGCCCATTTCCCATCCCTACACCTCAAACGGCTGCATCCCTATGAAAGCTCGTCCCCATCTCTTGATCTCCCTCGCGCTCCTGATGACAGGAGCGTTATCCGCGCAAACACCGGAAGCCCTCATCGAGCCGGTAGCACCTGCCGCTCCTGCGGAACCTTCCTATTCTGAAGCCCCTCCCGCTGCTGCGGCTGCATCGGACGCAGCGCCTGATCCCGCCATGGGAGCAGCACCTGCCATGGATGCGGCACCAAACCCACAGCAACCGGCCTCTCCCGCTGCCACACCTGGCCCGACTGCTCCATTTGCCCCACTGGAGCAGCAGAAAAAGGAAATGGCCGCCACTTCCCAAGGGTTCATCATCAAGGATGCAGCATTGAATGATATTTTCCAGTTCCTCGCAAAAGCAGCCGGACGCCAATACTTCCATAATGCGAAAATCGCCGGCCCTGAATATCTGGTCACCGGCCATCTCAATGATGGAAATCCTCTCCAACAGATGGAGGAACTGGCCTTCATGTATGGCCTCTCCCTACATACCAAAGGCAATACCATCTATGCACTCACCCAAGCACAACTGAGCCAACTGCCGAGTGCGGAATTCCACTATCAGCTCAAATATCTCCGCCCGACCGATATCGAGCAAATCAAAGAACTCATCAAGCCAATGCTAAGCCCGGGCAGTGGCATCGTGAACTTTGAACCGAAGACCAATACCATCATCATCATTGATTCCGCCCACAAGATCGAGCAGGCACGAGCGCTCCTGCACGGCATCGATAAAACGAAGGGACAGATCATCGTGGAAACAAAAATCTTCCGCGTGACCAATGGCGTGTCCGAACGGGTGGGAATGGACTGGACGTCTTCTCTGGGAGCCACCGGTGTGGGTGTGAGTGTTACCCGGGATCTGGCATCGGTTTTCGGCCTGCCTTCCCAAACCATGTCCACCTCGGGAGCCAATCTTGTTCTCGATCCCCTGCAGGCATCCGCCCTGCTGCGCGCCCTGGCGGATGGCAAACTGGCCAAACAAGTATCCAATCCCACGCTGATCACCGAGGACAACGAACAGGCCACTATTTCCATCATTGACCGCATTCCCATCATCACCACCACCACCACGGCGGCCAGCAGTTCATCGGCCCAGCCTACGGTGACGGAGGAAGTCCGTTACAAGATCGATTCGAGTGACAAGGCCATCACGGAAGATCCGCAGAATCACCGGGAAATCGGCATCTCCCTGGTCGTCACGCCCACTTTGCTTCCCGATGGCACCGTGCGCATGAAAATGCGCCCCCGTTCCGCACAGATCGCCGAGTATGTGGAAAGCATCACCGGCAACCGCTACCCTCGCGTCACCGAATCGATGGTGGAAACCCTCGCGCGTGTCCCCGATGGTTATTCGCTCATCGTGGGTGGCTTTTACGGAGAGGTGAAAAACGACAACAAAACCAAGGTACCGCTGCTGGGTGACCTGCCGGTCATCAATTTCTTCTTCAAGAGCAAGGAAGCTGTGAAGGAGCAGACCAGCCTGGTCTTCATGGTGACGCCTAAATCCTACAACCCTGCCAGCAGAGGCGCCACCGCCAGCGCCACAAGCAGACTCTGCTCATCCACATCACTGGATTGCGACAGCGGATGGGTGGACCCCTACAATCCCGGACCAGCCCACGAGCCGAATCTTCAGCGCTCGCTGCGCGGATTGCAGCCCCAGCAAGCACCGCTCTATCCTCTGGAGGATGATCCGGAGGCGGCATCCACCGCTCCCCGGCGTGTCAGCCAGGCACGGCATAAATGAAAGAAAGCCTGTCATTTGGCCAAGTGGCAGGCACATTGACCCATGCACTCAGCCGAAACAAGCATCCCTCATCCCCCCCGGCCCGTGGCGGCTCTCGGCGCGGTGGTGGAGGAATGCTATCAACGCACTGCCGCCGCTCTCTACCAGGCACGCGCAGCCACCCAGGAAGAACTTTCCCGCAGCATCACGATGGCCCGGGAAACCAATCGCGCCGGGCAGCCTGCGGATCTGATCGAGGTACTAGCCCGGCTGAAGGGCATCGATGAAGAACATCTCGCTCCGGCGATTCTCAATCTCTCCGAAGTGGTGGCAGCCCATACGACGCCCCATGCGCCGCTGGTGCCCTTCGCAGGAAAACTGATCACCCCCGGCGCTTTTTACGAAGCCTTCGACACACTCAAGCAGGCTGGCCGCAGCTTGCTGGCACCTGTGGCCTATGCGGAAGATACCGATTCCATCGGCATCGTTTCCATCAATGCGGTGGCCTGCCAGATGATGGGCGAACTCGTGACACAGACGGTTTACGAAAAAACCGGCATCCGTCCGTTCATCACCATTGCCCGCCTGGACTATCCCACTTGGTCCTTTCTCACCCGTAAGCACTTCACGCTATGATCGAGTTCGATGGCATCTCCTTCAATGAGCTGATCAGCCGACGCATCATGCATGAGCTGGCCGGGCACGATCCCAGCTATGCGGAGCTTGCGCAGGACCAAGTGCCCAACCGGGTGACGCGCTATGTCTTCATGGCGGCGCTGGCTAAAATCAACGGGCTGCCGTTTTTCCCGAAAGTAGCGGAATTCTGTGATGGCACCCTGCATGCCAATTGCGATGCCACCGTCATGACGCGTGGCTTCTTTGCTCCCCTCTGCATTTCCGGTGGCAACAAGCTGATCGTGATCGTGGCCAATCCATGGAGCGCACTGGCGGAAGAATACCTGGCCCCCCGTTTCCCCGAATACGAAATCGAAAAAATCGTCACGCTGGCCTCCGAAATCAGCCGTGCGATTGAATCCGTCACTACCAATTCCGGGCCTAACCGGTCCCAGTTGGAAGCCATGGATGTGGAGGCCATCGATGATGGCATCAATGACTTTAACGTCACCACGGAATATACCGAGCCGATGGCCCAGCTCATCGCCACCATCATGGCGGATGCAGTGAAAACGCGCACTTCCGATGTCCACTTCAAGGTGGAGAAGGAAAGCTTCTACTACATGTTCCGCATCGATGGAGATCTGTGCAACCGCGTGGAACTGCCCATGAAACTGCGGGACCGGCTGGATGCATTCCTGCTGAACCTGATGAAGTTGCCCACGGAGATCCGCAACACGTCTCCAGGTATTTCTGGCCGCTTTACCATTTCCTATTTCCACCGCCCGATTGACATCCGCTACGAGAGGCATCGTACTTACCGCGGCTATCACATCACGATGCGTTTGCTCGACAAGAGCAACATCAATGTGACTCTCGGAAAAGGGACGCTGGCATTCGATGACGAAACCATGTTTGCCCTTCACAAAGTGATGAAGATCCCTGCGGGCATCATCGTCATGTCCGGCCCCACCGGGTCTGGAAAATCAACCACGCTCAATGCCATGCTGCGGGAGCTTAACCGGCCGGAAGTGAATATTCTCACGCTGGAAAACCCGGTGGAGGATGAAGTGGCGGGTATCACCCACTGCGATTTGAAAAGCCCCAAGGAATTCAAGCCGATGATCGCCTCCTTCATGCGGTCCGATCCGGACATTATTCTTATGGGTGAGGTCCGAGACATCGAGTCCGCAGAGCTGGCCATCGAGGCAGCGGTGACAGGCCACAAGGTTCTAACCACCATTCACACGCCGCGAGCCTCACAGATCATCGAGCGTTTCGAACAACTTGGACTTGAGCGGTGGAAAATCGCCCAGACTCTGAAGGCCGCCTGTGCCCAGCGTCTCATCAAGCTGCTCTGCCCCTATTGCAAGGAATTGGTGTTAGGCGTCTCCGAACTGGATCGGAAAACCTTCAGCCTGGATGATTCATGGGCAGACATTCCCCTCTTCACAGCTAAAGCCGGTGGCTGCCAGGAATGCCGGAGCTCCGGATACAGTGGCCGGACCGCCATTTTGGAAATCATTCCCATCACCCCTAAAATCTCGGATCAGTTGTCCAAGGGAGAGATGAGTCCCTATGAATTGGAAATCAAGGTGGCGGAAGAGGGCAAGCTGCCCAATCTGCGCCGCAGCGGATTGAGATTGCTTCGCGAGGGTAAAACCGATCTGGCTGCCATCAGCAAGGTGATCGACATGACATATACCGATGGTTAGTTCCTCCTCCACCGTGAAGCATGGCACCCAGCAGCAAGCGCCTAAATCGCTTTTTGCGTCTTTTACCACGCCCAAGATCAAGGAGTTCGATAAAAAGCAATTGATCGGCATCTTTCGCGGCCTCGGCTCCATGCTGCGAGCACAGATCAATACAGCGGATGCTCTGAAGTATTATAGCCACGGCCTCCCTGATAAAATGATCGTGGATACCATGTTGAAAATCCGCGAGGACATCAACGCCGGCATCAACGTCCATGAAGCATTCCGCCGCTCTGGCAGATTCAATGAGACCACGGTAGGCCTGATTCAGGCAGGTTCCGATGCAGGCCAGCTTCACGAGGCCTTTCGCTCTCTGGCAGTGCGGCTGACCAGTGAGATGAAGTTCAACAAACAGATCAAGAAAGCCACCGTCACCCCCGGCGTGATCATTTCCGTGCTGGTGGGAGCCTTCATCGTCTCTCAGGTAAAAATCGTCCCGCAGGTGGAGGAAATGCTTGTGGGCGTGGGAGCAAAACCGGATGGTATGACGGCGATTTCCTTCAAGGTGAGCCATTTCACCCAAGCGGTGTGGCCGTTTTTCGTGGGAGGTTTGATCGCCATTGGCATCACGCTCGCCAGATCCCTGAAGATCCGCACGCTGATCATGGGAATTGCAATGTCCAAGTGGCGCTTGTTCCGACTGCTGATCATGAGTCTGCGCCAGATGACATTTCTTTCCACCATCAAGCTGCTGCACTCCAACGGCATCAATTTGTCAAAATCGATCCGTGTGTCAGCAAATAGCGTTAGAAACACACCATTTTACGAGGAACTTCGAACGGCAGCAGACAAGTATGAACACTCCGGGGTGCCGCTTTCCACGGCATTTTCCAAATACACCTCCGCAGATGCACAGGTGGCCCACCTTCTGGCAATTGGTGAAAAATCCGCTTCTATCGATCACCAGTTGGACATGCTCACTGAGATGTATGAAGAAGATGTGGAAAATCACATGGCCACCTTCGCCGCCACGGTCAGCTTCCTGGTCATGCTCATCGCGGTTTTACTCATCGCCGCTGTATTCATCGGCACCTTCCTTCCGATCTTCCTGATGGGACCGAAGATGATGCAAACGGGCATGTAACCCCCAAAAAAAGAACCGTGCAACTGACCCGCTTTGATCGATGGCTGCGTGAGAAGTTCGTTTACGAGACCCATATCTACACACTGCGGCCACCTGCCCGGATGCCTAAGGGGATCAAGGAAAGAAGGCGCTACAAGGCCCCCCGTGGCTCGCGCTACCAGCACCTTTATATTCCAAAAACGGATGTGGCATCCACTCAATTGATCCGGTTGCTCAAAGCAGAGAACCAACTTTTTGCCACCAAGGTCGTCGAGCGGAAATCCTGGTATGCCCCTTTGCTCGCTCCAGAGGGCCGGTCGGTCACATGGGGGCTGGTCTCCACTGTAGTCATCCTCACCGCAGTCATCAGTGTGTTCCTCTACATCCAGTACTTGTGGTCGGATCCAGAAATCCGCCAGAATCTTCTGGATGCGGTGGAAGTCCTCAAGGGCTGACCTCTAATTTCTAGCTTTTCAAGATAACTAAGAAAGACTAGATAATAAGGCCATGCAGCAGCCACGGAAAACAACGTCGATTCTCCGGGGAATGACCTTGTTGGAGATGACTCTGGTTCTTCTGGTTCTGCTTACCCTCATCAGCGTCGGCCTGTTTTCCTCCAAGAAATACGGGGATTGGAAACTGGCCCGAGCTGCCTCCGAAGGTTTGCGCGATGTTTACTCCGCGCAGCGCATGTATCTGGCGGATAATCCGACGGTGGCCGTGACATCGCTCACCACCAACATGCTGCTCCCCTATCTTCCGAACAATGCCACTGCATTGCCAACCGTGAAATCCCTTACGGGAGTCACCCTCACCTACAATGTCACGGTTTCTCCACCTCTTTTGCTTTTGAATGGAGCGACTTACGATCCCTCCGGCAGCAGCAGTGATTCCCTGTGGGACGTTGGCGAATGAAACGTTACCTCTCCATTCTGGCCCTTGCCCTGCTCGCCCTCCCTGTGATGGCGGCGGATTTCAAGCACGTGGGGGATTACCTGCTCCAGTCCCATTTTAAGCTAACAGGCTCCCAGGTCACGCCGATCCCCATGAAGCCTATCGCCTTCCGCGTTTATACAGATGGGGTGACTATCCGAGTGAGCGCGGAGGATGATGAGGAGGCACACAGCAGCTTTGAAATTTACCGCTCGGATGGCATCGGCAGGCAGCGCCCAGGCTCTGGAGTTCTGGAGGTCATTCCCGGCTTGCAGGCTACCAGCAAGTCCGGCGGAGTGCTCCGGCATCTGCGCCTTTCCCGTGAATCCATGACCATCACCACTTTCCCCGGAGTGTCCGATCAGACAATCGTCAGCTACTCGGTGGCGGCGGAACTGCGCGCTGTGCAGGCAGCCAAAAAAGAAAAGGAGGCGGCGCAACCATGAAGAGTTATTCTCCTGCCAGTCCGCTGGAGCTTTCCGCTGCATCCGCCGGAAAAATTCCCGGCATTCCTTCCACCCTGCCCTTGGGCGGAGGTGGTACTTACTCCGCAGCCAATCGCCGGAACTCCCCGGGCGGCAGCGACAGGATCTATCCTATCCTCCTGATTTTCAGCACATTGCTCGCAGGCACGTTTTGTTTCCTGTATATCACCAAGCCGGTGCGCATCGTTCCCACCGCCATCACGCCGGTGAGTCATCCTCCGGCCATCAAGCCCACCCCGCCTGCTGCGGCAACGGCAAAGCCGATCGCGCCCGGCATTCTTCTCCCAGGGGAGGCCAGCCTGCCTGGCGAAAAAAAGACAGCTTCCTCCCCTCCGGCTGAGGTTCCCGCCACTTCGCCCTTCGAGGAAACCAACCTCCGCATCCAGCATGTTCTGAATGCCGAGTCTCCGGATGGAGAAATCAGCCGGATTGTGCTAAACGTGCCTGTGCTCTATCAAAGCCGTAACTTGCGCTGGACCTTGCAGGATGTGGCGGAAGCTCGTGTATTGCTGAATCGTCTGGCGGACTATCAGGAAAAATCCGTCGCCCTGCGCAGTGAAGGTGCGGCATTGCTCGCCTCATGGAACCACCTCGTCGAGAAGTCCATCCCATCGCAGGACGTGCGCGCTGACAGCCCCTCCCTGCCTGCCAATCAACAGGGTGCTGCGGCCTCCCCACAACCGGCGGAACTGAGCACGCCACAATCCATCCAACTCCAACCTGCCGACAAATGAACGCCTACCGCCTCATGGCCGCCCTCGGCTGGCTGGCTCCGCTTCTGGCTTTCGGCCAGACAGTGCCGGATGATCATGCCGGAGACCCTGTGTTGGACTCCATCCGGGAATTCAACGACCGGCAGCCAAACAAGCCGAATGAAGTCACCGTTGTGCTGGAGCCTTCGCCGGATGCGGCTCCGCAGAAAAAGGAAACTCCTTCTACCGAGCCGATCCTCGTCACGGGAAAACCTCCGCAGCATGTGGAACTGGCACCTCCCGCCCAGCCATCCGCCCCTCAGGAACCGGAAATGAAACTGGTGGAACCACCCATCCCCGAAGAGGAAGGCCTCTCCGTGGATGTGGAAAAACTTCAAACCGGCAAGGGAGTGATCCAGACCGGCACCATCAAGCTGCTGGCTCCCTTTCCGGCCAAGCCCCTTTCCGCCACACCCACGGGCTGGAAACTCGATGCCCAAGCGAATGTGCCGCCGCTGAAAAAGGAAGTGGAACTGAGCCCGGGCAAAAAAATCACCCTCACCATCCGCCCCCATGTGCTGGTGCCGGAGGTGGATGGAGCCACCTCATTTTCCGTAGGAGAAAGCGGCTACAATCCTGCGCTGGGCTATCAGCAGACTGCCACGGTAGGGGCCGTCCTTTCTCAGTCCATCCGCCAGTTGGAAGATGATTCCCGGCTATTGGGCAATGCGATTGACAATCTCCAACAATTGTTGGTTTCCCTTCCTTCACCGGATATCCCGCCAGCAGCGCCTTCTCCCACACCGTCACCCAAGAGATGAAATCCTCCGTCATTCCAGCCATTTGCGGTCTGTCGCTCGCTGCGATGGCAGCTGCCGGTCTCACCCATTGGTGGACGGTGGAGCAATTGGTGGCCACGCTGGATGCCGGGATGCCGGAGAATCGTGAGGCGGGGCAGCCTGCCCCAGCGCCTCTGGAAAAACAGCGCTCTACTGCCCAACCATTGGCCCAGGCGCCTGAGGAAAGCCACCTCCCTGCGGAAGGAGCAGCGCAAAAGGAATTTTACGCAGAACTGCTGGCGGAAATGAAAAAACTCCGCACGGAAAACCGGGATCTGCTGGACCAGATGGCGGAAACCAACCGGGATCTGATGAAGCTGGAATTCCGCGTGGACACTCATTCCGAGTCCTTCCGCCCATTGCCTGTCTCCGAGGACCGGATGGAAACCAGTTTTGGCGAGGAATCCGGCGTTTTACCACCCCGGGCGCAACCTGTTGCTTTGCCTTCCGGCGAATAGTGAATAATAATACCAGACCTCACGTCCGAGGCGGTATGATGAAACACTTGTTTTTGACACTGGCAGCCACGGTGTCCTGTGCTTTCGCCCAGGCTCCTCCTGAATGGGCCAAGGATCTTACACCTTCCACCACAGGCCCATTTGCCACCATGCTCCCCATGAGTCTGGATTTCCAGCTATCCTGGAAAGGGATGCTGGATTCCGGCAAGCTACGGATGGACTTCGCCCCACCGGATGTGAAAAAGCCCGGTCGCTATGTGGTGCGCACTTCAGCATCCAGTACGGGGGCCGCCGCCGCGCTCTTCCCCTATCAGCACAGCTTCTGGGCGGAACTGGATTCCAAGACCATGCGCCCCAGCCTTTTCCGTGCCACAGAGGTTGATAAGAAGGAATCCTCCACCACCACTGTTCAATATCAGGACAGCAAGGTGGTGAGCAGCGAAACGACCAAAAATCTTCAGACTGGCAAGGTATCCACCAAAGACCGCACATTCCTGTATACCCCGGTTTATGATATTTTTTCCGCCATGCTGCATGTCCGCAGCCAAAATCTGAATACCGGGGAAAAGGTGTGCATGGTCATCCAGCCGTTCGATCAGCCCTACCTGCTGCGTGTCCAGTCCATGGGTAGCGAGATGCACAACGGCCAGAAGGCCATCCGCCTTTCCCTTTCCATGTCCAAGATCCATCGCCGCAAGATGACCCTGGAGCCCTACACCAAGCTTAATGGCCCCGCCACCCTCTGGCTGAGCGATGATGCGGATCGTGTGCCCATCGAGTTCCGTGCCGCCGTCTTCATTGGAGAAGTGAGAGCCACCTTGGTCAACCGCCAGAAACTCTAGGCCCGCGTTCTTGCAAGCACCCCGCCCCGCGCTTAGAGGTGGGGAGCTTTAGTTTCACCTTCATGCGCTCCTACCTTCTCAGCATCACCCTCTGCCTGCTGTCCACACTGGCCAGCCACGCCTTCCAACTCCCTGCCACCTCCTCACAATGTCTGGTGGGAATAGCCGATGATTGGAACAGCTCATTTGTCACCCTCACCCTTTACGAGAAAAAAGATGGCAGATGGCAGCCATCTGGAGCTGCATGGAAAGGCCGCCTCGGGAAAAACGGCCTCGTCTGGGGGCGAGGCATGTCCCCAGCACCGGGTGGTGCCACCCTGAAAAAAGAGGGCGACATGCGTTCCCCCGCAGGCGTCTTTTCCATTGGCGGAGTGTGGGGTTATGATGCCGCCATCAAAAAGCATCCGGCGCTGCCCTATCGTCAGGTGACTTCCCGGGATCTGTGGGTGGAGGATCCCGCCTCCCCGAAGTACAACTACAACGTGATCCTCGATCATGAGCCAAACACGACTTGGGAGAAAAAACAGCAGATGAAGCAAAACGATGCGGCACACGCTCTGAAGCTTTTCATCGCCCACAATGCCCCACCCCGAGTGGTGCCAAATGGAGGCTCATCCATTTTCTTCCACATCTGGCGCGGTGGCGGCAGCAAGCCCACCGCAGGCTGCACCACCATGGAGGAAGGAAAACTGCGCTCGCTCATCGCCCGGATCGATCCCAACAAACGCCCGCTCTATGTTCTCCTGCCCCGGGCGGAGTATGCCAAGTATCAGCCAGCCTGGAAACTGCCTTAAGCCTGGCAGCTCATCTGCGCCATCTTGGCTCTTGCGTCTTCCGCTTTCTCTCCCGATCTTTCCCACGTCATGGCCACTGCGATTTCCGCCTCCACCTCCCTTCCAGATGCCACCGGCCATTTCGGCCAGTTTGGCGGCATGTTCGTGCCAGAAACCCTGATGGCTCCTCTACAGGAACTTTCCTCCGCCTACAATGCCGCCAAGGCAGACCCGGCATTCCATGCTGAACTGGATGGGCTGCTCCATGACTACGTGGGCCGGCCAACCCCGCTTTATTTTGCGGAACGCTGGACGGAAAAACTGGGTGGAGCAAAAATTTATCTGAAGCGCGAAGATCTTCTCCACACAGGAGCGCACAAGATCAACAATGCCATCGGCCAGATCCTGCTCGCCAAGAGGCTGGGCAAAAAACGCATCATCGCAGAAACGGGTGCCGGGCAACATGGCGTGGCGACAGCTACGGTATGCGCCCGCTTCGGCATGGAATGCGTTATTTACATGGGTGCCGTGGACATGGAACGCCAGGCCCTGAACGTGGCCCGCATGCGCCTCATGGGTGCGGAAGTCCGTGCCGTTACTGCCGGCCAGGCCACTCTGAAGGAAGCTGTCAATGAAGCCATGCGCGATTGGGTGGCCACAGTGGATCACACCCACTACATCCTGGGTTCCGCGCTGGGCTCTCATCCTTTCCCGATGATTGTCCGTGATTTTCATCGCGTCATCGGTATTGAGGCCCGTCGTCAGATTTTGGAAAAGGAAGGCCGCCTCCCGGATCTCCTCGTCGCCTGCGTGGGCGGTGGTTCAAATGCCATCGGCCTTTTCCATCCGTTCTTGGGTGATGAAGACGTTCGCATGGTCGGCGTGGAAGCAGGGGGTCTGGGTATTTTACCCGAAAAACATGCGGCACGTTTCCAAGGCGGCAAGCTGGGGGTCCTCCAAGGCACCAAGACATGGCTGCTGGCCAATGAGGATGGCCAGATCGAGCTGACCCATTCCATTTCCGCAGGCTTGGATTATGCCGCGATCGGACCGGAACATGCGAATCTGCAAAGCATCGGCCGTGTGGAATATACCTACGCGACGGATGATGAAGCACTGGCAGCCTTTAAGGAACTGGCCCATTGCGAGGGAATCATCCCGGCTCTGGAAAGCTCTCATGCCATGGCCTATGTCTCCAAGATCGCAGGCAGTCTACCAAAGGACACCATTATCATCGCCAACCTTTCCGGGCGGGGCGACAAGGATGTGGAGCAGGCCAGCAAGTATCTTCTGTAAATCAAGAAGTTCGCGTGATCTGAACTGCCGTGCAAGTGGCGTTGTAACGGCAGTTTCTTAACGGGCAGGGGCAGGACGAGGCGCTTACGGCTATTCACTTCGAAGCCCGAGCTCGGAAAGCTGCGTGGCGTCGGCGCCGTGATTGCCGGTGATATTCAGCCGGTAATAACGATACATGGCGGGATTGGAAATCGGGCAGGTGATCGTCTGATACCGATAGATGAAATTTTGGTCGCTCCGGGTATCGAGCGTGATCCAGATAGAGCCGTTGTTTGAGCCTTGGAACTGCCAGTCTTTCGGGTCGCGCTCGGGCACGTCGTTGGCACTGGTAATGGTATAGCACTTGATCGTCTGGGCCTTGCCTCCGCCAAGGTCATACTGCAGCCAGCCGGACACCGGCCCCAACCACTTCGTGCCAGGATTCACGTCAAAGGCCTTGTTAGCCCCCTCTTCCCCGTCGTTCGGCTTATTCGCGCTGTCGCTGGCCGTGCCGCCAAGTGTGATGTAAACGGGCGCCGCTTGAGGAGTCGCGGAATCGGCGGGGCTGTTCCCACTCTCGCCCTTGGGATTACCTGCGCTCACCACGTAGTAATAGGTGGTGCCGTTTGTGACGCTGGCATCCGTGTAGGTTGTTTTAAAAACGGTGGCGAGAGGTGTGTAGGGGCCGCCTTGGGTAGTGGCGCGTTTCACCCGGTAGCCGGTCGCGCCAAAGGACTCGTTCCAACGCAGTTGCACCTGGCGGTCCGCGCCAGCAGCAAGTATCGAGAAAGGCGCCACTGGGGCCGTGGGGTTGCCTCCATCTCCTCCAGTCATGGAAACGTGGGTGAATGTGGCTTGGTTCAAGGTGCCAATCGTGAACGACGTAGTGAAAAGTCCGACATTGAGACTGGCGGGCAATTTGTCGAAGTCGGCCACACAAGCCGGACTCCAATCGCCACCGGTTTGGGAAACGAAGCTCTGCATGCGCTTGCCCACACGCTCCAATTTCACCCAGTAGGGCATTTGCGAGATTGGAAAGCCCATCGCTTGCGCATTGGAACCATAAGGCAGGCTGGACCATCCGCGGATGGCGCGCTCATAAGTCTGTCCTGGAGTAATCCCCACCCATGCGCGGAAGGCGGCGTCCCCCAGCGAATCGCGAACCATGATGCCCGCCTTGGAGCCGATCGGGCCGGTGACCGAAGTGACTTTGGCCACCATCGTGAAGTCGCCCGAGATTTTCTTGTAGGCGAAATATACGGAGTCTCGCCCGTTGTCGGAACTCCACGGGTCGATGCCATTGAAGCCACCATTGAGGGTCCAGATGCCGTTGGCATAGGTGCTACGGCCGGCGGGTGAGCTGCCGTTGAGGTCCGTGCCATTGAGGTCGGTGGTCACACTGGCTACCGGAGGAAAGGCCGGTGGGAGTGGAGGTATGGCCTTTGAGGCGTCGGCGGATTTTCGGAAGAGGAAGCTTTGGCTGTCTTCGCTTTGATCGTGACGGTAGATTTCGCACCAAGGGGCGGGGATACCTTTGCGGACAACATAGGCGCCGTGGAGGATGTTCAAGGTACGCCGCGACGGGCCGCAGGAGCGCGGAGGACCTCCGATGCTCGAGAACGCACCCCAAAACGGAGCGCCGAAACTCACGAAAGGAGGCGTCGGCCCGGGGGCATTGAAACGCGAGTAATATTCGCCCGCGGCTAGTATCCGGTTATCCATGACGGAATAAAGATCAGCGCCCTGTTTCCAGAAAATTTCAGCGAGCAGCGCCAAATTATTGATGTAGAGCGAGGCGTGCCCTTGGTCACGCCCGGTGTCGCCCATCTGGCCGTTGGCCAGGGTATCGCGCAAGCCGGTGTTCCCTTCCGTGAGCATGTTGAAGGCAAGGGTATTGAAAGACGCGGTATCATCGCAGAAAACGGCCACCGCCAGCGAAGCCAACATGCTCTCCATCCCTTGAGAGCCCGATCCGTTCAAACCGGAGCTGCCGGGACTGCAGACTTTTCTGAAGTAGTTCTGTACCGTAGCCGTGTCCTTCGACGTCCATCCGCTCCAGGTGCCGCGAAGGATGTCGGCACCGCCCGCGTAGCAGTAGGCGTAGTCGCCGAGATCGAAGGATGCCTCCACGCCATTGAACACCTTGTGCGTTGTTGCCCAGGCGATCAGGATATCGCGCGATTTTTGCGCGTAACGGGCGTCGCCGGTGAAGCTCCACATGAGGGCCAGGTTGAAGACCGCCTGCATGTCGTTCTTCCACTCACTGCCGTGATCGTAAGTTTGATAGAAATTACGATTCACGTGATCAAACGGCCCCTGCATCACGTAGGAAAGCTGGGAGCGCCCGTCTGCTGCGAGCGCGGCGTAGCCGGACTTCCATGGCTCGGTATTAAGATTGGCTTTGAGAGTCGCTAGATCCTCGCGTGTGAGCGGGATGCCAGGATGCGTGAAGGTGCGCGCTTGGCATACTCCATAAGTCAGCAACAGCAGGAATGATCCGATAGAGAAAATCGAGCGAAGGCTTCTCATGATCAGCAGAAAGAATTGGAGGACCATTGCAAACAAACTTATGAGCCTTCACCCAAGGCTGATGCTGACATTTGGTCAAGACCACAGCAGCCAGCCGCGAAAGGCGGCTCAAAAAAGGACGACCTGCTCGGGTCGTCCTTTTCCATGAATGAATTCGCTAATCTTGCCGGATCAAGCCACCTGGACTTGGCGATCCACGTCTTCGCGGAGGTTTTCGATGATGAAGTCCTGGCGGCTGGGGGTGTTTTTCCCCATGTAGAAGGCAAGCAGTTCCTTCACTCCCTTACCTTCTTCATATTCCACAGGGTCCAGGCGCATGTCCGGACCAATCATGAATTTGAACTCATCCGGAGAGATTTCACCCAGACCTTTGAAGCGTGTGATCTCGGCATTTTTGCCCAATTTGGAGATGGCTTTGAGGCGCTCCGGCTCGTCATAACAATAAAGGGTTTCCTTTTTATTACGAACACGGAAGAGGGGCGTCTGGAGAATGTAGAGGTGCCCGTCCCGGATCATCTCCGGGAAGAATTGAAGGAAGAAGGTGAGCAGCAGCAGGCGGATGTGCATGCCGTCGACATCGGCATCGGTTGCGATGACGACCTTGTTGTAGCGAAGATACTCGATGCCATCCTCAATATTCAGCGCTGCCTGAAGCAGTGCGAATTCCTCGTTTTCATAAACGATCTTGCGGGGAAGGCTATAGGTATTGAGCGGCTTGCCCCGCAGTGAGAAGACTGCTTGAGTCTCCACGTCCCGGCTCTTTGTGATGGAACCGGAAGCGGAATCACCCTCGGTGATGAAGAGGGTGGATTCCTCGCGGCGCTTGTGCTTCGAGTCGAAGCGGACGCGGCAGTCGCGCAGCTTTTTGTTATGCACCTTGGCCTGCTTGGAACGCTCGCGGGCCAGTTTTTGGATACCCTTGAGATCCTTGCGTTCCCGCTCTGCGGAAAGGATGCGCTTTTGAATGGCCTCCGCCACCTGCGGGTGCTTGTGCAGGTAGTTGTCCAAGTTCGTCTTCAGGAAATTACCAATGAAGGTGCGGAGGGATTCTCCACCCGGCGCAATCACACTGGAACCCAGCTTTGTCTTGGTCTGGGACTCGAAAACCGGCTCGATGATACGGACGCAGACTGCGGCCTCGATACCGGCGCGGACATCCGCCGGATCATACTGCTTTTTGTAGAAGCCACGGATCACTTGCACGAGCTGATCCCGGAAGGCTGCGAGGTGCGTCCCTCCCTGGGAGGTGTTCTGTCCGTTAACGAAGGTGTAGTATTCCTCGCCGCTTTCCGCGCTGTGAGTGAAAGCAATCTCGATATCCTTCCCTACCAGGTGGATGGGTGGATAGAGCGCCTCGTTTTCCATTTCCTCACGGAGAAGATCCAGCAGGCCATCCTTGGAACGGAATTTCTTGCCGTTGAAAATCACGCTGAGCGCGGGATTCAGATATGAGTAATAGCGGCACATCTTCTCGACGAAGGCGTCCTTATACTTCGCTTTGGCCGGGAAAATCGTGCGGTCGATCTCGTAGGCCAGACGGGTTCCGTTCGCTCCTGTATCGGACCGTGGATTTTTCATGTCCACGGTGAGCTGGCCTTTGGAAAACTCCAGCGCCTTGGTCTGGCCTTCCCGCCATGCTTGAATCTCAAAGAAATTTGAAAGGGCGTTTACCGCCTTGATGCCCACGCCATTGAGACCGACGGATTTCTTGAAAGCCTCACTGTCATACTTGGCCCCGGTATTGATCTGCGCGGCGCAGTCGTAAAGTTTTCCAAGGGGAATCCCCCGCCCGAAATCCCGCACCTCCACGCGGCCTTCCTCATCGATTTCGATGCGGACTTCCTTCCCGTGGCCCATGATGTGCTCATCAATGGAGTTATCCACCGCTTCCTTGAGCAGGATGTAGAGGCCGTCGTCCGGTGAGGAGCCGTCCCCCAGCTTTCCGATATACATGCCAGGGCGCATCCGGATGTGTTCGCGCCAGTCGAGGGACTTGATGGAATCTTCGGTATATTCTGCGGCCATGTGGGAAAATGCTGCAGCATTCCTAGACGCTCCTCCGGAGAGGTGCAAGAACGGCGAGAGGCGATTGCCGGGACATTCCAGAATGCCGAATTCTCAGGAACTGCTTTAAATTCCCGTTGCCAGCCGGGGATGACTCCCCCAGCGTGCCGACATAATTTTTTCCATGGACTGGACCTACAACATACTTGGACCCGATCCTACCGCCGGGCTGATGGTGGTTTTCATTCTCATCCTCATCGAGGGAGTGCTCTCCGTGGACAATGCGGCTGTGCTGGCCACCATGGTGATGCGCCTGCCGGAGGAGCAACGGGGCAAGGCGCTGAAATACGGCATCTTCGGTGCCTATGCCTTCCGAGGGCTGTGCCTGGTGCTCGCCGCATGGCTCATCACGATCTGGTGGCTGGAGCCACTGGGCGGCCTGTATCTCCTGTGGCTGGCGTGGAGCCACTTCTCCAAGCATGAAGCAGTAGAGGATGTGGGAGTGGAAGCGGTGGAAACCGAAGGCAATCTCCTCTACCGCTGCACTCTGGGACTGCTCGGCCCTTTCTGGGCGACGGTGGTGGCGGTGGAAATCATGGACCTGGCCTTCTCCATCGATAATGTGGTGGCTGCCGTGGCGTATGTGAAAAATTTCCCAATGCCCTCCCAACTGGTGTTGGTCTGCACCGGCGTGTTTCTGGGCATTCTGGCCATGCGCTTTGCCGCACAGGGCTTCGTAAAACTGATGCAGCGCTATCCGTTTCTGGAATCCTGCGCCTTTGCAGTCATCGGTATCCTGGGGATCAAGCTGCTGCTCAGTGTGCCTCGCCACTTTTTGTCGGAGGGAAATCCCATTCATGATTTCTTGGCCAGCAAGTACTTCGATCTCGGCACGTCCGTGCTGACCCTGCTTATTTTCATCGTTCCTGTGGTGATTCACCGCATCAAACACCCCGCCAAAGCGTGAAAGTCCGCACCGCCAAATTCATTACCAGTGCGACCAGCGTGGATAGCTGCCCGGACTGGTCGCACCCGGAATTCGCACTGATCGGCCGCTCGAATGTGGGCAAATCCTCCCTGATCAACCTGCTGGCCTGGAAGGAAAACCTGGCCAAGGTCTCCGCCACGCCGGGGAAAACCCGCGAGCTGAATTTCTTCCTGATGAACGAAAGCTGGGGCATGGTGGATCTGCCCGGATACGGCTACGCCAAGGTATCCAAGGACAAGAAAGCCACGTTTTTGGATTTGGTGGCGGACTACATCGAGCAGCGGCAAAACCTTTCCCATGTCTTCGTTTTGATCGATTCCCGACTGGAGCCACAACAGATCGATCTGGATTTCATCCATTGGCTGCAGGGGTGCGGCGTGTCCTATTCCCTCATCTTTACCAAGACGGATAAGCAATCCCCCACCCGCACCCGGGCAAACATCGTCACCTTCATGGAGGCCCTTCCTACTGCGGGAAAAATGCCGACCGAGACCTTTACCACTTCTTCGTCCAAAAAGATCGGCGGCTTGGAAATCCTCGGATTCATCCACCAGCAGATGACGGGAAACTAACGCCCGGTTGTTGCCCGGTGCTGTGCAGTCTGCATCCGGCTTCGTGCAGGATGGAGGAAAAACCTTCTTACCTGACTGAGATTTATTTTGAAGAAAAAGCTGTTTCCTATTGATTTTCAGCGTTGGAGCAAGGCATCGAGCTGCTGGCATGAGTGTTGCGAAGAATGGATTGGTCAACCCTAAGATCCAAATGAGCAATACAAACGAACACTGCATCGATGTCTGCAACAGCCTCCTGCGTGGAGAACTCTCCGCTGTGGAAACATATACCCAGGCTATCGAAAAATATCCTACCAATCCACAAGTCGAGGAGCTCCAAGCCATCCGCCGGGAACACGTAGCTGCTTCCGGCATCCTTGCCCAGAATGTGCGCAGTATGGGAGGGATCCCTGATACCGATTCTGGCGCATGGGGAGTATTCGCCAAAGCCGTACAAGGCACTGCTAATTTTTTCGGAGCAGGCTCTGCGGTAGAATCTCTTCTCCAAGGTGAGGAATCCGGACGCAACGATTACGAAAACGCGCTGAATGATCCCAAGGTCATGACGGAGTGCAAGGTGATGATCCGCGAGGAATTGATCCCTAAAATCCGTCAGCATATCGCAAAGCTGGAGCAACTGGAGTCCCTGATTTCCACTCGCTGAATCTAATTCCAAAAAGCGCTTCCTGCCAATGCAGGGAGCGCTTTTTTTATGTCTCCATCACTCTCCGATGGCATCCAAGCCTGCATAGTAGCTACTCCAGAAACCAAGAATCCTCCATGCTATAAATATCATGACGAGGGCGTAAACCACTTTGGGCAACGCCGTGGCGAAGCGTTGGACTGCCGTTTCCGCTTCTTCACGGAAAAATTGGTTCCATCGCGCCATATCCTTATCTAGGGAGCCGGAAACTTCTGCCGTAGCATATGAACGGGCAAATGCTTTAGGGAAAACAGGGGAAGCCAAAAAGGCAGGACCCAGCAGTTCCCCCGCCCTGGCGAAAGCAGCCAGCTTTTCTCCCGATTTCAGAATCGCTCCGCTATGGGCAGCCGCGGAAGCTGTAGCCACGGTTTCGGAAATGGTGAGCCCTGCCATCAAGCAGAGATGATAGACTTTGGTGAAGCGGGCCATCGCGATGTACTGCCGTGCTTTTCCCAGCCAGGGAATCCTGTTTAACAGCAGATCCAACTTCGGCTGGTGGGGAGCGGCCTTGGCAAGGGCGCGGATGGCCATAAAAATCAGCAGTGCTCCTATATATAGAGCCAGCAAAGTAAACATCAGCTCACGCCAAGGATGGGAAGTTCCCGCCATCAGGGATTGCGGCACCACTGAAATGAAAACCCCCATATGGAGAATCACTGCCGGGTATATTGCACCGCGTAAAACGTGGCGGCGTGAGTTATCCAGCAACTCAAAGTATTCTGCCAAATGCTGAAAGGCTGCAGCCAGCCTGCCACCCTTTTCTCCCGCGTGAATGATGCTTCGCTCCATTGCGGAAACATTTCCGCTTTCGGCATAAGCATCTGTAATCGACATCCCGGCAGAGAGGCCTTTTTCCATTCCATCCAAAGCTGCCATTTGCTCCACTGATAGATGAGCATCCCTCAAAACGGATGCGGCTTCACGAATACCAAAGCCTCCGGCCAGCAGTTTGGCCATTTCAGTATAAAAAACGCGTTTTTGGGCAATTCGTGAGGCCATGGTGTATGACCCACACTAGCTCGTCACAAGCATATACCAAGCGACGTTTTTTCGATATGCCATCAGAATCTGGATTCAAAATCCGGCGCCCTATGGTGAGGAGTCTTTACCGGCAGATGGCGGCTATGCCACCAGCCTTTTTCCCATACATGCATCCAAGGGTGTGTTCCATGTTTATCATCCTCATAGTAGGCAGCGTAAGCCACACCTATAATCCAAGCTGCGGGAACCAGCAACAGGGACATGCCAAAGGTGGCAAGGGCCAACCACGCAGCGGTGAAGATCATAACTGCGTTTCCCACCGTAAGAATGATCATCCCAGAGGTATAATCATGCTTATAGATATGACCCAGCCCTGGGATCACACTCAAGATAGCTGCGACTTTGTTGCGATCCACCGACCGCCAAGCATCGAATAATTCTTTCATGGCAATATGGGGTTTGTACCACTCATCACCATGAACCCCGGACTGCGATTTGGCAAGGAATCACTCCAGAAAACTGCGGAGCATCCATGCTGCCTGCTCATGGCTCTGCAGAAGATCGGTGACAAAATCCGCCGTGCCTGCATCCCCGATATCCTCAAGCGTATCCACGGCCTTACGGACCGTGCGGGCAGCCGCCTCATGATCATCGCGAAGTGCCACGATGGCAGTGTCTCCAGAGACAAGCTTGCCGGGAGTTTCCTTGAGACTGGAAAGGGCGAGCAGTTCTTTCATCGAGCCGGGACTGGGGGCACCCAGCATACGGATACGCTCCGCCGTCTTATCGATCGCAGCCTCCAAGGCCTTGTATTGTTCCTCAAAGAAAGCATGCAGGGTATGGAAACGGTGGCCAGTAAGATTCCAGTGATAGTTCCGGGTCTTGATATATAAAACATGCTGGTCACCTAAAATGGAGGATAGTAGCTCAATGGCCTTTGCCCGTGTTTTATTATCCAGCCCAATGTCGATAACTTCAACGGGGGCACCTTTGCGGGAAGCGTTCTTTTTCATGGTTTCCCATACTAGCACATTTTTCATCACAAGCCAGTGGAGGAGATTTGAAAAACTACCACTGGTAGCCGAATTCCTTCAGCTCCCGGGCGCAGATCCTTTCCACCTGTGCCCGTGATTTTTCATCGAGAAGTTCGTGATAATCCCGCTTGTCCTTGCGATAGCCCCCTTTGGAAACAGGCAAGACCAAGGGTTCCGGCAGCCCCAGGCGGAGCATTACCGTCTCCAGATCCTGCGACAGGTTTTCAAAGCGAATCATAAAATCCACTGCCAATTGATCGCCTTTACCATAGATCGGCCAATTGGAAAGTTTCCGCGCGGGAACCTGCTGCATGAACTCGGCAAGAGTAGGCTTTGGCTCCATGCGCTTGATCCCCCAGAAATAGCGGCTGATCGCCTTGTCATACGGATTTCTCTCGATCGAGAACTTGAAATAGCTGTTCCAGACTTCCTCTCCCAAAATTTTCCGCGCCAGCACTGCCGGCGTGTGACTGCGGATCCGGGGGCGCTGTCCCTTGAGAAAACACCGCCAGTCCCTTGCCTGGTAACATCGCATGGGTAGAATATCATTCTGAGGCCCCATACCTCCCTGAGCCAGGCGGACTTCCTCATCCACCTCTTCGATCGCGGTGATGACATCTTTGGGTCCGCAAAAGCGGGAAAGCGCCATTTCCACACTCGTTCCTGCCGTTTTCGTGGATTTGATGAAAATGAATCGGTGCTGGTGGCTGACAATCATGCTTTGTCGCAACTCTTCGATCAAATCCTCCACGAATGAAGCAGATAATCATCCGCACTTCATTTTCCTAAAGCTAAACCTTGATATAGGAGAAGCGCTGCAGCCAGCCATGCAGAAAAAGCACTTTCTCTCAACTCCCCTCCCTTTAGGATAACAGCCATGATCCATCGACGCGGGTTCCTCCACCTATCCATCGCAGGACTGATCGCAGCCACCTGCGGATGTCGGAAAACTCGCTGGAGAATTCCTTGCGGGTGGGCATGGATCTCAACTATCCGCCCTTTGAAATGCAGGATGATGGCGGCAGACCAGCCGGCGTGAGTGTGGAAATGGCAAACGCCCTCGCCTCACACCTGAAGCGGCGGCTGGAAATTGTCCCGATGGATTTTTCCGGACTCATTCCCGCGCTGAAAACGGGGCACATCGATCTCATCCTGTCCTCAATGACCGCCACTGATGAGCGGAGAAAATCCATCTCCTTTTCCCAACCGTATGCCCAGACCGGACTGGCACTGCTGGTGGCCAAGTCCAGCGGCATCCAGACCATTAGCGATCTCGATAAAGCCAGCGCCACCCTCACGGTGAAGGCGGGCACTACCGGAGACAGTTGGGCACAAGTCCATCTTCCCAAAACCAAACGCGTGGTTTTTGAAGACCCCGCCGCCTGCGTCATCGAAGTCGCTCAAGGCCGGGCGGATGCCTTCATCTACGATCAGCTCAGCATCCTACGTTACGCGATGCGGAATCCGGAAACCACCCGCGGTATCCTCACCCCTTTCGTCACCGAGGCATGGGCCATCGGAATCGCCAAGGAGAATTCCAAGCTGGAGCAGGAAGTGAATGCCTTCCTACAGGATTTCCGCAACAGCCAGGGATTTGAAAAACTGGGAGATCGCTTTCTCGCTGAGGAAAAGAAACAAATGGAGGCCGCCGGAATTCCTTTCATGCTGCGCTGAGACCGTGACCACTTCCCAAAAAATCGCCAATGCCCTGGTGGGCATACTCCTGCTGACTGCAGCAGGCTGGCTATGCACCTCTGTGTTTCACGTTTTAGGGAAACAGACTGATTGGGAAAAGGCATGGGAATACCGGGAAACACTCTGGCAGGGGTGGAAAACCACCATCGCCATCTCCATCGCCGCGCTGGGAGGAAGCGTGATTTTTGGCGCACTCTTTATGCTCGGGCAGCGCTCACCATTACCGGTGGTGCGCTGGAGTTGCCGAGCCTTTCTGGAATTTGTGAGGGACACCCCACTGCTGGTCCACCTGCTCTTCGGTTACTTCGTGATCTTTGCCCCGCTGATGTCCCGCACTCTTTCCAGCTACGGATGGGAGGATAAGCTGGTGATCGGCGTTCTGTTGCTTTCCGTTTTTGAAGGCGCCTATCTGGGGGAGATTCTGAGAGGTGGCTTGGAAAGCATTCCCCAGGCACAATGGGATTCTGCACGTGCAGTGGGTTTCAGTTCCCCACAGATCTATCGGCACGTGATCATCCCGCAGACCCTGCGCCGCGTCCTACCAGCCATTGCCGGCCTTTTCGTTTCACTGATCAAGGACTCCTCCCTGCTTAATGTCATCGGAGTGATGGAATACTTTTACAACACACGAAATTTCATCTCACGCTCGTATGCTGGGCTTGAGGGATATGTGCCGCTGGCTTTCGGGTATCTGATTCTCACATTACCCATTGCCTGGCTTTCACACCGCTTGGAAAAACACTTTCGCCATGAAACTTGAGGCAACCAACGTCCTGAAATCCTACGGACAGGCCCAAGCGCTGAACGGCATCTCTCTTTCTCTGGAGGCAGCGCGGGTTTTGGTGCTCATCGGCCCCTCGGGAGGCGGAAAAAGCACGTTTCTCCGCATCCTGGGTGGACTGGAGCTACCGGATGAAGGCACGGTTACAGTCAATTCCCATCCGCTGCCGCATCGCCCGGATGGACTCTTGGCTTACAGAAGGAGAAACGGCTTTCTTTTCCAGCAATTCAATCTCTTCCCCCACCTGACGGCCCTGAGAAACATCACCCTGCCACTCGAAAAGGTGCATGGCCACCCGGCTGCAGTGGCAAGAGCGATGGCGGAGGAAAGTCTCGCCCGCTTCGGGCTGGCCTCACATCAGCACAAATTACCTGCCCAGCTCTCAGGAGGCCAGCAGCAGCGGGCTGCCATTGCCCGCGCAGTCGCTCACCAGCCGGAGCTCTTATTTCTGGATGAACCCACCTCCGCACTGGATCCGGAAATGACGGCCGAAGTTCTGGAACTCATCCAGGAACTGGCGATGGCCGGGCAGGACATTGTGCTCAGCACCCATGAGATGGGCTTTGCACGGGCGGTGGCGGATCAAATTGCCTTCATCGCTCAGGGAAAAATCGAGGAATTGGGTTCTCCGGCAGATTTGTTTTCCCAGTCGAAATCGGAAGTATGTAAGCGGTTCCTCTCCAAGGTGATGCGCTACTGAGGCATTTTTGCAATGCACATCATTCGTTAGGGTGCAGGTTGCAACTTATTGTCGACCCCATAGGGGCGATCCCCCATCTCAGGCACTCGCGTTAGGCGCGCTTATAAAACTTTAAGTAACTCATAATGAGTGAATTACAATACATCTTAGCAACAGCTTAGGTAGAATTGGCACACCACCTGTTAATAAAAAAGTAAGGGCTCACCTACCAAGTCCTCCACCATCCCAAACATTTTAACAGCCATGAACTCCCTATTGATCAAAGGTGACTGGAATATCCTTAAAGGCAAACTGAAACAAAAGTGGGCGGACCTTACTGACGATGATCTGCAATACATTGAAGGCAAACAAGATGAACTCATTGGCCGTATCCAAAAACGCACCGGTGAATCCAAGGAGGCAATCGAGAAGGAACTGAAGACCTATAACAATCCCTCCTGTGACTGAACCTTTCTTCATTATCTAAATTTCTAAATTCAAACCAATCCATTACTCCCATGATCACCATTCTTCTCATCGTTCTTCTTCTCATGCTCCTTGGAGCTCTCCCTACTTGGGGACACAGCCGCAACTGGGGCTATGGACCAAGCGGTGGTCTGGGCCTTGTTCTCGTTATCCTCATCATCCTCATGCTGATGGGCCGCATCTGAAACCATTCACCCGATTACCTACCATGAAAGCTACACTACTCATTCCTCTTTTTCTCATTCCTCTGATGGCTCCTCTTACCTCCTGCCGGGAAAAAGGTCCTGGCGAAAAGGTAGGTGAAAGCATCGATAAAGCGGCCGAGGATGTAAAAGACGCGGTCGATCCGAAAGGCCCAGCCGAAAAAGCCGGAGAAAAGGTCGATAACGCCCTCGGCCGATAAAAGAAAACTTGGGCCTCCAGGCCCAGCCGCGATAAAAAGCGCCGATCCCAACTGCGGATCGGCGCTTCTACTTGGTCGGCCATACCTTCTTTTCTTTTGTAGCCCTCTCGGGCTTCCGCTAGTATGGGCGGGTGAAAATTGTGCTCCTCTTGTGTCTGCTAAGCATTTCCTTCCTGCCCACCGCTCCCGCCCAATCGGACAGCCAAATGAGCGGAGAAGCTCTCGTCCGTTATGAGACAGCGGACAAGGCTATGAATGTTGCCTATCAGCAGCTTCTTAAAGTTCTCAATGAAGAAGGAAAAAAGCGGCTGAGGGAAACCCAGCGTGCATGGGTGGCCTACCGGGATGCTCAGGCGGGCTTCGACTCCCACCACTTCGCCGGAGGCAGCGCAGAAGACCTTGAGCGCTTGGGCAGCCTTGAGCTACTCACACGAGCCCGCACGACCCGCCTTCAGGAGGATGCCCGGCGATTCCGAGAGATTTACCACTAAAGGGCAAAAACGGCAGTCATGGGAAAACACCTGCCAAAGTTTGACCTGCCCTGTGCGAGCCGCTAGACTACCGCACTCCGCTTCCCATTTCATGATTCGAGAAATTGTTCAATACGGCCACCCCGTCCTCCGCCAGCGCTGCCGCAATGTCACTCAAGTGGATGACCAATTGCTGGAACTCGTGAAGGATATGCTTGAAACCATGACGGATGCAAATGGAGTGGGCCTGGCAGCACCTCAGGTGGGGGAGGATATCCGCCTCGCCGTGATCGATGTTTCCCATGATCCCGAATGCATCTCCTACCTGAAGGTAAATGGTCAGGATGAGGAGCTGGAATCCATCATGCCTCTCATCTTCATCAATCCAGAGCTGGAATTCGGCCAGGAAAAGGAATT